>Ga0081455_10003062_pt1 | contig 19481 bp, 17 predicted proteins | sample TabmetS3T2R1_FD_70207 | JGI IMG/M metagenome (GOLD analysis project Ga0081455, IMG submission 70207) | Tabebuia heterophylla rhizosphere microbial communities from the University of Puerto Rico - S3T2R1 | ecosystem: Host-associated > Plants > Roots > Rhizosphere ... | reverse complement strand
GACCGGATCGTTGGCCGGAGCTTCGACCGGCCGCCCTTCGTCATCTACTCGGGGCCGTCAGGGCGTCGGCCCGGTGGACGATCGTCGACTGCTCGTCGTGCATCGAGGATGACTCCGATGTTCGATCAGAGCTCGGCGTCTCGACCCGGAACGGCGCTACCCGGACGGTCCTCGACGATGCGGACGAGGTGGTGGTGGTCGGGCGGTCCGATCCGATCGGTATCACGCGGCTCCTGCGGGCGCTCGGCGATCTCGCCCGGATCCGGCCGGCCGGGTCGACCCGGATCGTGGTCAACCGGGTGCGGCAGGGCGCTACCGGCAGCGACTCCGAAGAGGTGTCGCGGACGCTGCGGCGTTTCGCCGCCGGGCCGGTCTGGGCCTATCTTCCCGAGGACGGCGCGGGGGTCGACCGGGCGGCGGCGCTCGGCGAGTTCCTGGCCGAGGTCTGCCCGGGCAGTGCGTACCGCAGCGGAGTCGTCGGGCTGGCGGCCGCCCTGCTCGGCGTTCCCCGGCGCGCGCCGGCGAGCCCCCGGCTCGTCGGTCGGCGGCGAAGGCCCCGGGCCGCGATCGTTCCCGTGTCACGATGATCTCGGGGCGATGGCAGCGACCCCGCAGATCGACAGACCGAAAGGCTCGGCCCGATGCCCGGCGAACGGACGCCCGACCGGCGGCCCGGCTCGCCCACGTCCGGCCCGAGCGAGCTGCGGTTCGGTGTCGTTCTCGGCGTCGGTGGCGTTCTCGGAGCAGCCTGGAGTATCGGAGCGCTGAGCGCGTTGGAGTCGCAGACCGGGTTGGATCCGCGGAAGGCGGAGGTGTTGATCGGCACGTCCGCGGGCGCGATCCTGGCCGCGCTGCTCGGCTGCGGAGTCGGCACGGCCGTGTTGGCCGGCCATCAGTCGGGGGTTCCGGTCGAAGGCGATACCGGGGAGCTGCACTTCGACTACGACGAGTCGACCTCGCCTCCGAGACCCAAGTTCGGCCTGGGAAGCAAGGGATTGCTGCTCAACGTGGCGTTGCATCCGCGCCGCGCGACGCCGCTGACCGCGCTCGCGTCGGTGCTTCCCGCCGGTCGGGGTTCGCTTTCCGCTGTCGGTTCGCTCATCGACGCCGCCGGCCCGCCCGGGCCCATCGCCTGGGCCCCCCATCCACGGACCTGGGTGGTGGCGATGGACTACCGCACGGGTAGACGGGTCGTGTTCGGTCGGGAAGGAGCTCCGGCGGCCCGCCTGTCGTCGGCGGTGGTGGCGTCGTGCTCGATTCCGGCCTGGTATGCGCCGACGACGATCGGGGGGCGGGCGTACGTCGACGGCGGGGCGTGTTCGCCTACGTCGCTCGACCTCGTCGCCGGACTCGACCTCGATGTCGTCTACGTGCTGTCGCCGATGACGTCGTTCGACTACGACGACCCCGCGACGTTCTGGGGACGTTTCGAACGCAGGATCCGGCGGATGGTGACGAAGACCCTTGTGCGAGAGGCGGATCAGGTTTCCTCGCGCGGGACGAGAGTCGTCCTGCTCGGTCCCGGAGCCGAGGACCTGCGGGCCATCGGCGCCAACATGATGGACGCCGGGCGCCGGGAACGGGTCTTCGCCACGTCGCTGCGGACCTCGTCCGCGGCGTTCGCCGCCGCCGGCCTGGCGAACGCGAGCTGACCGCGTGCGCGTCTACCTGCCGGCGTCGTTGCCGATCCTGCGGTCGTGGGCCGAGACTCGCCGCGTAGGACCACTGCCGCTGACCGGGTTCGCGGTGACCCCCGGACTACGCGAGTGGTACGCGAACGCCGACGGGGAGGAGCTCGAGTACGCCGCCACCGCCCGCGCGGCGCGCGCGTCGCTGCGACTCGTTCCGGGGACCGAGGCGCGCCGGGTCGTGGTCGTCGTCGACGTGCCGGATTCCGATGCCGTGGTTCGTGACGATGAGCAGGAGGGCGCGGTGCGGCTCATCGCACCGGTTCCGTGGTCGTGCGTCACGTGCGCTCTGGTCGACGTGCAGGAGGCGGAACCAGCTGTGGCCGAGGCGATCTCGGCCGTCGATTCCGCCGATCTCGGTGACGAGGATGCCGAATTCGTGGTGTCGGGTACCGAGGATCACGAGCTTGGTTGGTATGCGACGCAGGAGATCGCGGACCTCTAACCGGGCGATCGGATCAGTCGCCGTACCCCGGCGCGTCCGCCGGGACGACGAGGAACTGGCGCATGCCCAGGTCGGGGAAAGTCACCGGTCCCCGCGGACCCAGCGTCCGATCGACGTTGATGCCGGTCTCCGGCAATCCGAGCATCTTGAAGCCGTCGACGAGCCGGGTCGAGGTGTTCCACAGCACGGCCGTTCCGCCGTAGGAGTCCAAGAAGGTCTGCGCGGCGACGGGATCGGTGGTGCAGATCGTCGCGGCCAGTCCGCTGGTCTCCGCGTCGGCGAGTTCGGCGGCGGCCCGCGCGCCGCCCACCTTGGCGACGGTGACCGTTGCCTCCGATCCCGCGTCGAGGGCCCACTCGTAGCCGAGCGGGTGGTCGTAAGGCTCCCGGGAGATCGCGATGTCCAACCTCGAAAGCGTGTCCTGCAAGCGGTTCACGACGTCGGCGGAGAGCGACTCGTGCAGGAGCAGCAGGTTGAGCCGGTTGCAAACGCCCAGCCGGTCGAGGCCGTCCCGGATCAGCTTTTCGGCGAGCTCGACATCGGCGGCCGCGTCGACGTAGAGCACCCCGCCGCCGTCCGCGTGGGACAGCACCTGAACGCCCGAACGGGCACCGAGCGCGGAGAGCCGCCGGGTGACGTCGCCGCTGCCGCGCACCACCACGAGCGGGATGAGGTCGGGCTGTGTGGTGAGGGCGTCGGCGACGCCGTGGCCGGGAAGTCGTAGCAACTGCACGGCATCGGGCGACAGACCGCCCTCGCTCAGGGCGGGGGCGACGGCCCGATCCACGAGGCATGCGCTCGTGCCGATCGCCGCCGCGCCGGTCCGCATGACGACGGCGCTTCGGGCGGTGAGGACCTGCGACCCCAGATCGATCGGCACGTTGGGTCGGGCTTCGAAGATGGCGCCGACGACGCCGACCGGAACGCGCCGCTGTAGGACCCGTTCGCCGCTCGGCAGGGTTCGGATCGGGCGGTCGCGTGGGGGTGCCGGAGTGGCGGCGAGAACCTCTAGCTGTTCGGCCATCCCGGCCAGCCGGTCCGGGTCGAGCCGCAACCGGTCCAGCATCCCGGTGGACAGGCCATTCGCCGCCGCCTTTGCCACGTCCTCGGCGTTCGCCGCGAGGATCGCCGCCTGCTCCTGGTGCAGCAGCGCCGCGATCCGGCGGATGACGCCGACCACGTCCCCGTCGGAGGCGTGCCGCAGTTCCTTCGCAGCTGCAGCAGCCCGGGCGCCGGCGTCTCGGACGGCCTCGATCTCGTCCGCGGTTGGCGCGGGGGACTTCTCGGCCGTCGTCTGGATCATCGTCGGCGCTCCTGTTCGGTCGGGCATCTCGCGGCGGCGGGGCTGGGGACCTTCCGGTTCAGTGTGCGGTGAGCCAGCTGACGGTGAACGCGTGCTCTCGTCGGAGATTCTTCACGATCTGCTCGCGGACCAGCTCGGCGATCTTGCCGCCGACGAAAGGAACCTTGACCTCGACGTGCCCTCGGACGTGCAGGGTGCAACTGGTCTCGTCACCGTGGATGCGTAACGAGCCGCTAACGGCGACAGGAGTGCCCGGGGCCTTGCCGCTGAAGACGCCCGTCACCTCCGGGGCGGAGACCGCCGGGTCCGCCCACTCCTCGGTCTGGGTGACGGTCTGGACGTCGTTCAGCAACGTGGCCGCGAACGAGGGGAGCGATGCCTTCACCTGGCGTGTCGTGACGACCCGTCGCGGCCCGATTTCGACGATCGCACCACCGCCGGTCGCCTCGAGTCTGGCTTCGACGAAGGCCCGGTCGGTCAACAGTTCGTGGAGCCGGCCGGGCGAGCAGACGTAGGTCTCCTCGGTCTCGAAGTCCATCCGTTCAGCGTAGCGATCGACGACGAACGACCGCCGACCCGATCAGTCGTACTTCCTCGCCGTGGGAGGCGATCAGGTGCGCTTCGTCGCGACGTAGAGGCTGTTGAAGCCGAAGACGAACGGCTTGCGCCGGACGTTGTCGAATCCGGCCTGGTCGAGGATGGTCCGGATCTGTTTCGAGGACATGCCCATCAACTCGTCGGCGTGATCGATGTGGCGTTGCTTGTGGTCGGGGTCGTGGCGTTCACGGAGCCAGTGGATGAACGCGCCGAGCCGTGGCGGAATCATCGTGACGAGCAGCTTGCCCTTCGGGCGCAGCACCCGGGCGGCTTCCTGGACGGCCTTCTCCCGGTTCGGGATGTGGTTCAGACAGGCCAGGAAGCTGACCGTGTCGTATGTTCCGTCCCCGAACGGGAGCCGTGCGGCGTCCTCGACGACCTGGTCCACCCCTCCCCAGGGGAAGACGTCCACGCCGGTGCCGTTGCCGTAGGAGCGGACGAAGACGTTGCTGCCGCAGCCGACGTCGAGCACCTTCCCGTCGACGTTGCGCAACGCCATGATCACGCGTTCGTCGTCGATAGGGGTCACGCCGAGGCGGAGAGACTGCTCACGGGACAGAAAGATCAGGACCGGGAAGAGCAACCTGCTGGCGATCCTTTTCCCGATCGAGGGAACCGCGACCGTCTGCTCCGAAAGGTAGTAGGAGACGTCCTCCGGCTGCGCCATGGCTGGCAGTCTAGGGCGCCAGTCACTTGTTTCCGGGGAGGTCGAAGACCGGCCGATCGTCCGCGATCAGGAGGTTGCGGCGTCGCAATAGAGCGCCAGCTGCCCGGCTTGCGCGTCGAAACGTGCGGTCACCGGATGAGAGTCCCCGGTCAGCAAGATCGACTGTACTTGCGTCGTTTCGGTGCCCACCCCGGCGATGATCTGCGCCAGCGTCGGATCCTGGGTGTGGTCGGCGACGAGCGCGAGGTCCGCGATGACCTGGTCGAGGAGTTGTCCCTGACCGGTGGCGTCGTTGTCGGTGATCGCGATGTTCAACCCGGAGTAGACGGCGACGACTTCCTCGACCGACAGCGTGCACGCGTCGCTGGTCGAAAGCAGGACGAATGTGGGCGTCGGGGTTGGCGCCGGTGACGGCGCCTTGGTGCCCGAGGTAGCACCCGACTTCGCGCCGCCGGGTGCCGAAGCGGATCCGGCCGGCGCCTGGGCGGCGGGAGAGCTGTGAGCAGCCTCGGATCCCAGGTGCGCGACGGCGATCAGGTAGGCGCTCTGCGCAGCCGCATTCTGGGCGGCCGCCGAGGATTGGGATGCCTCGACCGGATCGGGGGAGGCGGGCGGAGGCGGTGCCGCGGGGGCGGGAGGCGCGGCGACGGCGGTCCCTCCAGCGGCGGCGGAGGCAAGGCTGAGCGCGCCCGCGATGAGTCCCGCGCTGACAACGCCGACGACGAACCACGGTGGCGTACGCCGCACCGATTCCAACACGTTCCCCCCACGGGCTCGTGACGATTCTGGGGCAGATCTCGCTCGCCCCGGGCTTCCAAGAGGGGCTTCGACCTCTCGACCGAACTCCTTGAGGTCGAACGTTGGTCCGTGCGGGTGAGATCAGTTCGAGGCGTCGGCCTTCGGAGCGCTCGGCTTCGACGACCTGGCGGGAGCCTCCCGGAGGTCGATCACGCGAGGTGCGCGGGCCAGCCCGGCGAGCACGCGTCCACCACCTCGGGTCGGGGTTGGACGGATCCGCAGGACGGCCGGTTCGCGGTCGACGAGCGGAATGCTCTCCAGCGTCCGGGTGAGGCTCTGGACGCTTTCGCGCCGACGTTGGTAGAGGCGGCTCGAGATGGCGATCGCGACGGTGTTCAACTGCATCCGCCAGAACCAGAACCCGGCCGTCGAATGGGCGAGGACCTGGCAGTCGACGTTCGAGATCGACTCTCGCAGTTGCTTGATCGCGAGCAGGCAGGCTGAGGTGTCGTCGAATACATCGGCGCTGCGGCCGAGTTCTCGGTGGTTGCTGCCCAGCAGTCGCCAGCTGGTGGTTCCGGGCGCGTGAGCCTGCTCCGCCTCGTCGTCGCCGCGCGCTGCCGGCGGGATGACGAGTACCTGGAATCGCGGCGCCACGGCTTCTTCTCTTCGGACGACGGTGACCGCTCGAGCGGGCCAGCTGGAGTACTGCGTCACCCGGCGAGTGACCGGATCGACTGTGGTGAGGACGCGCGACCTACGAACCACCGGTACATGAACGCCGGACGTGCGAACGGTGAAGAGACGGCTGTGCCGGTTTCGACGGTCCGCCTCCGGTCGTTGAGGCCTTTCGCGCGGCGGCCCTAGAGGGTGTTCCAGCCCTCCGGCTGCCATGACCCGAACGAGGTGTGAGCCAGGATGTAGCCGATCATGCTGGCCCCCGGCTGGGCGCCGCCTTCGACGTAGAAGGTGTCGCCGGCGCACGGCTGCTGACCGGTGTTGGTGCGAACCGCGACGGCTCGCCCGGCGGTGTCGATCCGGACCTGGACCAGACGCGGAACCGTGACCCGGATCGCCGTCGCGTTGCCGGCTGACGTCGTGCCCGGAGAAGGCTGGTCGCCGGGAGGACCCGGCTGGGCGCCGCTCACGCCCGAGGTCCCGGAAGAACTCGCCGGACACGGGGGCACCGGCTTCGGGTGCGGTTTCGGCTGGTGACCGTTGCCGTTGCCGTGGCCTTCGTCGTCGCCCACGTGATGTCCGGGGGCGTGCGACGCGCCCTGGTGGTGTTGCTTGTCGTGCACGGCGTGGACGACGGCGCCGCCGCCGCAGGTGAGGGCAACGGCCCCCGCCGCCGCGAACTTCGATGCACCTAGGTGGCAGAGGATCGCTCGCACGACCAGGTCTTCGGCCGGTCGGCGTTTCCAACGTTGCGCCGTCGGGGTGTTTGTCGACGTTTGTCCATGCGGCCGAACAGCCTCTTGAGTCGTCGACGGCTCCGGCATTGCCGGCTGATGAATTCCGCGGTAAAGGCTCTCCGCCGCCCCCCTCCTTTTCGGATGCAGGTGTCACCGTGGAGAAAAGCCCACGAACGAAAGGAGATTTCGATGACGGCGGTGATCCCGGAAAGGGTGGCGAGGTTGGGCAAGCGGCGGCTGGTCGCCGCGACGGGGATCGCGCTTGTGGCGGCGGGCACTTTCGGGGTGGGGGTGGCCCACGCCGCGTCCGGCGGCGAACGGGTTGCCGCGGTCGGTGCGAACCCGGTTCGCGCCTGGGCGGTCCGCGAGACGGGCGCGGCGCTCCCGGCTCAACCGCAGTTGGAGCCCGGTGAGGGCGTAGAGGTGACCGCGTCTGGGTTCGATCCTGGGGTTCTGGTTGACCTCCGGTTGGGAAGGAGGTCCGGGATAGGGCTGCCCGCGACCGTGCTGTCCTCGTCGGTGCTGGCCGACGAACGGGGCGAGGTTCGGCTGCTTTATCGAGTTCCGGTGGACCTTCCCCGCGGCGCGTATTCGCTGACCTTCCTCGGCGTCGCGGGCGGCGAGGGTAGGAGCGGAAGTGACGCGCAGGGTGCCGCGCCGGCTCCGGCCGCACCCCAGTCAACCAGTGACGACCAGGCCGGCAGTGCGGTGGGTGGCGGCGCGGTCTTGGTCGTCGACGTTCCGGCCATCGCGGTGCTTCCGTTCACGGTCGACTGAAGACGCGCGTGGTACCGCCGTGAAGCGGCTGCTACGCAGGCCATTTCCGTGGTACACCTCTTCGGGCGGCCGGATCGAAAAGCCGGGCAAGCGTCGTGTGACGGCAGTCCGCCCTTAACCTTCCATTTACCTACGTCGGGCGGCGAACCGTTAGCTTGGGGCGGCCTGCAGTTCGTCGGCATCCTCCCCGCGCACGTCCGTCATAGGAGCCCTGTGTCCGTCATCGATGTCCGCTCTACGATCGAGATGCGGGCGGTGCCTGCGAATGAGGCGGCGCGGCTCGAAGCGGTGAACGTGTCGGCGTGGTTCGGCCGGAACAAAGTGCTGGAGCGGGTCAGCCTCACCATGCCGGAACGTTCGGTGACGGCACTGATCGGACCGTCCGGCTGCGGTAAGTCGACGTTCCTGCGGATCCTCAACCGGATGCACGAGTCCGTAGCCTCGGCGGCGCTGTCCGGCGAGATCTTGCTCAACGGCGAGGACATCTACGCGCCGGGCAAGCGCATCACCGAGACGCGCAAGCGCATCGGCATGGTGTTTCAGAAGCCGAACCCGTTTCCCGCGATGTCGATCGAGGACAACGTCACGGCGGGCCTGAAACTCACCGGCATGAAGGTGGCGCGTAGCGAACGTGCCGAGCTCATCGAACGCTGCCTGACCCGGGCCGGCCTGTGGAACGAGGTCAAGGACCGGCTCGGCCAGCCAGGTTCAGCGCTCTCCGGTGGTCAGCAGCAGCGGCTGTGCATCGCGAGGTCCCTCGCCGTCGAACCCGAGATCCTGCTGATGGACGAGCCTTGCTCCGCGCTGGACCCGACCTCGACCCGACGCATCGAGCAGACCATCGGCGAACTCGCGCCCGACGTGACGATCGTGATCGTCACGCACAACATGCAGCAGGCGCAGCGGGTTTCCGAGCACTGCGCGTTCTTCCTCGCCGAGCAGGGAACGCCGGGCGGAATCGTCGAGTCCGGCTTGACCGAGGACATCTTCAATCGTCCCGAGGATCAGCGCACGTCGGACTACGTAAACGGCCGGTTCGGCTGAGCCCGAAGATGTCTGCCTGTCCTTCGCCGGTCGTTCATGTCCGCTCTGCGAGTCCGTCGCTTGGTCCCGTTGTGCTGTGTCGTGTGTCCGACCGCGAGCCGCGCCACTGCCAGGGCGGTTCGTGATGGCGGCGATCGCCACGCTTCCCGGAGCCGCCGACCAGCCGCGCGCGATCGACCCGGGCCGGAGCACGGCGGACAAGACGTTTCGCCAGACGGTCCGGATCCTCGGGTGTTTCGTCCTCATCCTGACGGTTGCGATCGGGCTCTTCCTCGGCTACCAGATGATTCCCACGCTGCGACACTACGGATTCAGCTTCTTCACCGAGACCCAATGGGAACCCTCGAAGGACCAGGTCGGCGTGGCGGCGGTGATCGTCGGCACCATCGAAGTGGCGCTGGTCGCCTTGCTGGTTGGTTTCCCATTGGCGTTGCTCACCGCGGTCTACATCAGCGAATACGCGCCGGCCAAGATCAAAGGCATCCTGGTATCGATGGTCGACCTGATGGCGGCCGTGCCGAGCATCGTCTTCGGCCTGTGGGGTGTGTACTTCCTGCGGGACCAGCTGACCCCGATCGCCCGTTGGATCAGCCAGCACTTCAGCTGGATCCCGATCTTTCAGGTCAACACCGATCCCAATGCCGCGAGTTGGCAGCAGTCCGACTACGTCGGGTCGATCTTCATCGCGGGCATCGTCGTCGCTTTGATGGTGATTCCGTTGGCGTGCGCGGTGATGCGAGGGGTGTTCTCGCAAGCTCCGATCGGGGAACGAGAAGCCGCGTACGCGCTGGGGGCGACCCGCTGGGGCATGGTTCGAACGGTGGTACTGCCGTTCGGAAGGGGCGGCATCATCGGCGGGACGATGCTTGGGCTCGGCCGGGCGTTGGGCGAGACGATCGCCGTGCTGATGATCATCAGTCCGGAATTCCTGATCAAAGGCAAGATCCTCACGGTAGGAACCGAGACGATCTCGGCGTTGATCGCGGGCCGGTTCGGCGAGGCCACGACTTCGCAGCTTTCGGCGCTGCTCGCCGCCGGTTTCGTCCTGTTCGTGATGACGATCGTCGTCAACACCATCGCGGCGATCTTCGTGAACAGAAGTCGTAGCGGTGCCGCAACGGACATCTGACCATGACGATTCAGCTGTCTCCCACCACGTCGCCGAACGGTTCCGCGACATCGGCCGTCGGAATGGGCGCCCCGGCGAAGGATGCTGATCAGCCGAGAAACGTTCGGGCACGTAGCTTCGAGGACTACGCCGCGTTTGTCGGATCTCTCGTGGGGTCACTTGCCTTGGTCTGGCTGGTTTACGAGCGAATCTTGGCCTGGACGGGCAAAGTCGGCTTCGTCGCCTGCTGGTACGTGGTCTTCCTCGCGATGCTCGCGGCGGTCACCGCATTGTCCTGGCCGCTACCCGCCGTCGTCGACCGCGTGGCATCGGCTGTCTTTCTCGGTGGTGCGGTGATCGTCGGTGCGGCATTGGTCGCCACCGTCTTCTACACCTTCTACGAAGGTTGGCCGGCCCTTCACCACTGGAACTTCTACACGCACGACATGGCCGGCGTGCGGCCTACGTCGAAGTTGGACCAGGGCGGCGTGTCGCACGCGATCGCCGGATCCGCGATCCAGGTGGGGATCGCGGTGCTGGTTTCGTTGCCGCTGGGGATCACGACCGCGATCTACATGACCGAGGTAGGCGGTCGTCTCAGCCGGACCGTCCGTACCGTCATCGAGGCGATGACTGCGCTGCCGGACATCTTGGCCGGTCTGTTCATCTACGTGTTCCTGGTGGTGGACCTCCACATGCAGAAGGACGGCTTCGCCGTCGCGCTCGCCCTGATGGTGACGATGGTTCCGGTCATCGCACGCTCCGCGGAGGTCACGCTGCGCGTGGTACCGGGCGGACTACGTGAAGCCGGCCTCGCGCTGGGCGCCTCGCAGTGGCAGGTCGTCCGACGGGTCGTCCTTCCCACCGCGAAGTCGGGTCTCGCCACCGCCTTGATCCTGGGCATCGCTCGCTGCGCCGGGGAAACCGCGCCGCTGCTCATCGTCTCGGGGGCGTCGACGTTCTTCAACTCCAACCCGTTCGACAGCAGCATGAACTCCCTGCCGTTGTTCATCGCCTCGGGTGTGAAGAGCGGTGAGCCCTTGTTCATCACGCGCGGCTTCGGGGCGGCGTCGCTGTTGCTGTTGCTGGTGCTCGTTCTGTTCGCGATCACCCGGTTCCTGGCTCGAGACAAGGTGCGTGGTCGATGAGTTCGACATCGTCCGGACGCCGCAGTGATCGCGTGCGGCGTTCGTCCTTCGTTCGGGTTGCCGCCGCCTTCACCACGGCGGTCTGTGCGATCGGATTCGGCGCCGGCGTTGCGCAGAGCGCCGGCAGTCACGCGCAGATCGAGGGCTCCGGTTCGTCGTGGTCGTCGAACGCGATCAATCAATGGGTCGCCGACGTCGACTCGAAGGGACTGCGGGTCGTCTTCACGGCCAGCGGTTCGGCGCAGGGCCGTAAGGACTTCGCGTTCCGGACGACCGACTTCGCGGTCAGTGACATCGGCTACGCCGGCACCGACCAGTTCGGCGGTTCCGACACGTCCAACGGGCGAGCCTTCGCCTACCTTCCGGTGGTCGCCGGTGGTACCGCTTTCCCGTACCAGGTCAAGGTCGGAGGGCAACTCAAGCGGAATCTCCGGCTTTCCGGGCTAACCCTCGCGAAGATCTTTACCGGGCAGATCACGAACTGGAACGACCCGGCGATCACCGCGGACAACAACGGTCAGCAGCTGCCGTCGCTCAAGATCATTCCGGTCGTCCACTCCGAGGGCTCGGGTTCGACCGCTCAGTTCACCCGCTATCTGGACAATCAGTTCCCCGACCTGTGGCGGCCTTTCCAGGGCAAGGCCGGACTGACCGAGTTCTTCCCCGCGAAGTCCGGGATGATCGCGCAGAACGGTTCGGACGGCGTGATGAACTTCATCGCCTCCGGAGCGGCGAACGGCGCGATCGGTTACGACGAATACTCCTACGCGCTCGGAAAGAACTTCCCCGTCGCGAAGATCGGGAACGCCGCCGGCTATTTCACGTTGCCCGACCAGTACAACGTGGCGGTGGCGCTGACCCAGGCGCAGATCAACATGGACAAGGGCTCGGACACCTATCTGCTGCAGATCCTGGACAAGGTCTATACCTATTCGGATCCACGGACGTATCCGCTCTCGTCTTACTCGTACATGATCATCCCGACGGCGGCGAACGACCCGAGGATGAATACCGCGAAACGCCAGACGATTGCGGACTTCCTGTCCTACTCGACCTGCGAGGGACAGAAGGAGATCGGCCCGCTCGGCTATTCGCCGTTGCCGATCAACCTCGCGCAGGCGTCTTTCGACCAGATCGGGAGACTGAAAGAAGCCGACGCTGGAGTGGACCTCGCCAGTCGCGACCTCACCCAGTGCGACAACCCGACGTTCGACAAGAGCAACCCGGGAGTCAACCTTCTTGCGCAAATCGCCCCGCAGCCGCCGGCTTGTGACAAGTCGGGTGCGGGTCCATGCGGGGATTCCGTCGGCAACGTCGGAAACCCGGTGGGGGGTCAGGCCCCGAGCAGTGGTGGTGGGTCGGGCGCGGCCGCGGTAGGCGCGAACACGGGCGTGGCGGCCACCGCGGGCGGCACCGGAGATGCGACCGGGACGAAGAACGCGAGTGACACGAGCGACTCCGGCCATGAAGCTTCACCCGCTCAGCCGAGGGAGACGTCCGCGAGGGGGGTGATCGGGGGAATCACCGGGTTCGCCGGGATCCTCGTCGTGATCATCCTCGTGATGGCGATCGCGCTTCCGCCGATCGTGGTCTACAGCGTCGGCGGACGCCGGGCGTTCCGGAGCGACGAACGGGGCATCCCCGTATGAGAATCCGTGTGTCGAGGCGTGGAGTACGGGCACTTGGCGCTGGGGTCTCGCTGGCGTTGATCGTGGGCAGCAGCGTTCCGTTGGCGACGTCCTCCGTCGCGGCGGATGGGAGCTCGGTCTTCCACACCTCGCGAACGATCTCCCGGATTCACCTCGTCAACGGCGCCGATGTCGTGGCCGACAGCCGGACTTTCCAGCTCGATGTGGACAAGACGACTGGCCTGCGTGACCACGAGAGCATCAACGTCTCGTGGTCAGGAGCGATTCCCACCACCGACATCGCATCAGATCCGAGCAGTCCGCAGGCACGTGACGATCAGAACCCGGTCGTCCTGCTCCAGTGCCGTGGGACGGTGGACCAGGTCAATCCGGAAACCTGTTGGACGCAGACCGCGATCGAGCGCTACATCACCCCGAGGCCGGCAAGTCTCAAGTTCCCCCCGTGGCGGGTCGACCGCTACGCCACGGCCACGGACCGTCAGGCGGTCGTCGACGCGCCGACGCCATACCCGGCTGTGTGCCAGACCGTTTCGTCGCCCGTGGAGCGTTGGCTGCCGTTCACCGGGGCGAACGGGACGACCTATCCGTATGGGCCGGCCAATGCGTGTGCCGGATCTGCGCCCGAGAGCGCTTTTGTCGACTCGAACCTCAGCATCCCGGGAAACGCCACCTACGCCACGACCCGGGCGGACGGTACCGGCTCGGCGAAATTTGACGTGTGGTCGGACCAGACCAACGCGTCGCTGGGATGCAGCAGCGCCGTCCCTTGCTCGCTGGTCGTCGTTCCGATCGAGGGGATCAGCTGCGATGTGACTGCCGCGGGGTTGCCGCCGGCGGACCAGCCCACCGGCGACGACGCGACGGCCGCGGCCGATGCGTGCCAGGCCACCGCGCTAACGAACAACGGGCTGCCAGCGAACATTTCGGTTACCGGGGGGCTGTGGTGGAGCGCGTCGAACTGGCGGAACCGGGTGGCGGTTCCCCTTTCGATGCAGCCCGACCCGATCGACTGTTCTCTGGGGTCGGCGAAAACGCCGGTCGACATCTACGGTTCCGAGCTGTTGATCCAGGCGACCCAGTCATGGACGAGCAAGGCCTGTGTCGATCCGAGCTTGTCGCCGTTCAAGCACATTCAGACCGGCGAGCCACAGGCGCGGAACCTGTTGGGGCTCAACCCGCGCGGGATCGACGCGGCGTTCGTGTCGAACCCACCGGATACGCCCTATCCGACGCCGACGGTCAACGCGCCTGTCGCGTTCACCGGGTTTGCGATTGGTTTTACGATCGACGACGCGGACGGACATGAGTACACCAACCTGAAGTTGACGCCTCGCCTGCTCGCGAAGCTGCTGACCGAGTCCTACCCGGGCGATCCGGCTGTGAAGGCCGGACACCTGAGCCACAACCCGCTGGACATGAGCCAGGATCCCGAGTTCATCGCGCTCAATCCTGGCATTCCGAAAGGCGGAACGAGCGGCGTCAATATCAGTGCCTCCACGCTTTTCGCGCTCTCAAGCGACTCCGACGTGATGTACGCACTGACGTCGTACATCACCGTGGATCCCGAGGCCCGGGCTTGGCTGGACGGTCAGCCCGATCCCTGGGGCATGACTGTCAACCCGGCGTACTGGAAGATCCAGCTTCCGGTCCAGCAGTGGCCACTCTTGGACACCTACGAGCCCACGAGCATCTACAACGCGAACAACCTGTGTCTGCAGGACAACCCTGTTCCTTACCTTCCGCTCATCGCCTCCCCGGTCTCCCGGCTGGCCACGATCAGTCTCGCGACCCGGTTCGCGATCGCTCCTTCGCAGACCGTCTGCGTGTTGCCGAACGGTGATTCGAACGGCGCGAAGCTGGTTCCCTTAGGACGGCAACAGATCGGCTCTCGCTTCATGGTCGCGGTGGTGTCACTTGCCGACGCGGCTCGGTATCGGATCGATACGGCTGCGCTGCAGACGAAGTCGCCGCCGGATACCGACCCGGAGAAGTTCGACACCAAGGGCAGGATGTTCATCGCTCCGACGACCTCCTCGCTCAAGTCGGCGGCCACGTCGCTGAAGTTCGACGACGGAACCAGTACCTGGCCGATTCCGTATTCGGCGATGGTCGGCCCTGGCGCGACGGGTAACGCCTACCCGGGGGCAATGGTCGTCTACGCCGAGGTTCCGACGCAGGGTCTCGATCCGAAGACCGCTGCGAGCTACGCGAACGTGCTCAAGTTCTTGGCGACGTCCGGCCAGGTCTCGGGTACCGGGCAGGGGCAGCTGCCCGACGGATATCTGCCGCTCACGAGCTCGAACGGACTCGGTGCGCTGAGTTCCTACACGATCAAGGCGGCTACTGCCGTGCACGACCAGATCGCCCCGCTGTCGGGCAGCGGGTCGGGTGGGGGTGGAGGTTCCGACTCCGGGTTCGGCTCCGGCGGAACGCCGACGACGTCCTCCTCCACCGCACCGACGACGGTTACGCCCAGTTCGCCGGGTGTTTCGACCCGGGCGCAGACGTCGAACACCGTTGCTCCAGGCGTCGGGTTCGGTGGTCTCCTCCTGCCGCTCGTCGTCGTCTTCCTTTTGCTCGCTCTGGGTGCGTATCCGACCCTCGGCTGGGTCGCGAAGCGCAGGCTGCGTTGATGGCCGGTGGGGTGATCGACGAGATCGAAGGGATCGACGATCTTTCACGTGATCGCTGGTCCGAACTCGTCCGTGGTTTGACGCAGTCGCGGCCTGACCGGGTGCGTGAACTCGCGTTGCCGCTGGGCATCGTTATCGCCCGGTGGGTCGCGGTGGGGCTGGCCGGATTGTGCCTCTGGCTCATCACTTTCGGTTTCGTGCTGAGCGGTATCGAAGAGCATCGCGCCCAGCACACCCTCTACGCCAAGTTCCGCGAACAACTCGCGCTGGCGACGGCGCCCACCGGTGGACTCATCGCGAACGGCACACCCGTTGCCCTGATCAGTGCGTCCCGCGCCGGCCTGAGCGATGTCGTGATCGTCGAGGGAACCGGTGGCAAGCAGTTACAAGAAGGGCCGGGGCACAAGAGGGACACGCCGCTGCCGGGGCAGCCGGGGATCTCCCAGGTCTTCGGTCGGTCGACGACGTTCGGCGGACCGTTCGGCAGTATTTCCAGTTTCCGAGCTGGCGACGAGATCACCGTGACGACCGCACAGGCGCAATTCGTCTACAAAGTCGACGCGGTGCGTCACAAGGGCGATCCAGTGGCGGCGCTGGAATCGGGGCATTCCCGATTGACGCTGGTCACCAGCCAGGGTGGTGGTTGGCGTAGTGGGTGGGCGCCGTCCGACGCGATCTACGTCGACGCCTCGTTGCAGGGAGATCCCAAGTTCCCGCCCGCCGGGCGTCCGAACTACGTCAGCGCTCACGAGAACGCGATGCACAGCGACACGAGTGCGTTGCTTCCGTTGCTCTTCTGGACGCAGCTGCTGGTTCTCGTTGTGGTCGGGTCGATCTGGGCCTCTCGGCGGTGGGCTTCTGTGCCGGTGTGGATGGTCGGGGGCGTGACCTTCGTCGCGTTGCTCTGGCAGATCACCGACGTCGGTCTACGGCTGGTTCCGAATCTGGTCTGAGTAGCAGATCGCTCGGTCATTCGACCGGCGAATCGCCAGGCCTGTACCGAACTTCACGCTGCGTAGTGACGAAGGTTCCCGAATTCGACCGGCATCATCTCGTGCATTGCCGAGGTTCATTCCTCGTTCATTCCTAAATGGTCAATGCGCAAGGCGACGCCCATAACTTCGGCCTCGTCATATTCCCAAACCCCATGAAGGGGGAAGCATGCTTGCTTCACGCAGGAAGGCCCTCGGTGCCGCGGGCGCCGCGGGTGTTGCGCTTGCGCTCGTCGCAACGCCGGCCTTCGCGGACTACGGACCGCAGGCTGGTGACGTCGTAGGTGTCGGCTCCGACACCGTCCAGAACATCGGCAACTTCCTGACCGATGGCTCCGGCGGTCTTTCCGGCTACAACAACGCCGGTAACAAGAACCGCTTCGTCAGCTTCGACGCGACCGCTGACGCGAACGACCGTGCGGTCTACGCCAACGCGGGCACCACTCCATTGAAGACCACGATCATTCTGCGCGCCGGCACCAACCCGGTGCAGCGTCCGAACGGCTCCGGTGCGGGTATTGCCGCGCTGCTGGCCGACACCGGTGCCACCCCGAAGATCAACTTCGTCCGGATGTCCCGGCTGCCCAAGACCACCGAGCAGTCGCAGGCCGTCACCAACGGCTGGGGCGGTCTGAACGTCTACAAGGTCGCCAAGGATGACCTCGTGATGGCGGGCAAGAAGGCGTCCCTCGGCGGCAACGCCGTGGCCGTCAGCGCCACCGATCTGGTCGCGATCTACCAGTGCACCAAGACGACCTGGAACCAGGTTGGTGGCACCTCGACCGCGACGATCATCCCCGAGATCCCGCAGAGCGGTTCCGGCACGGGTGACACGTTCCGCGCCGACCTGCAGACGATCAACGGTGGTACGGCCGTCACCCTCGGCTCGTGCGTGCAGACGGTCGAAGAGAACGACCCGAACTCGCTGACCGACCCGAACGCCTACGCTCCGTTCTCGGACGGCCGCAAGAAGCTGTTCGACAACGGCTACTTCCACGACCCCAACACCGCATACCCGGGCGGCGCCGCGTTGACGTCGAACATCGACCTCCTCTACGGCGCTCAGACGCCGGAGGCCTGCACCCCCCCGACGTCGGGCGCCTCGCTGACCTACTGCGACACCCGTGGCCTGTACTTCGTCATCCGCCACACCGACCTCGCGTCGGCGACGCCGTTCCAGCCAGGTGGTGCGAAGAACTTCGCTAACACGCTGTTCGACGACACCTCCGGCACCCCCTACGTCAAGTCGCCCGCCGGCCAGTCCCTCATCGCCTCGGCCGGCGTCAACGCGACGTATGTGAACTGCGGCTTCGGCACCGGCGTCACCTCCTGCTAGTGCACCGACCGATCTGACAAAGGCAGTTCGTCTTTCCACTGATTGTCCTTCTTCTGAGAAAGGAATCTCTGTGCGAATCAAACTTCGCTCAGCCGCGTCGGGGGCCATCGCCCTCGGCCTGGCGAGTGCACTCGTGCTGGGAGCTGCCGCGGCTGCTTCGGCCGCGACTCCGCCCTATGAGCCGGACACCGTGAACCAGTACGGCCAGCTCGTGTTCTACGACGCCTCGGGCAACCTGGTGACCGGCGGTAACGTCAACGACGCTCCGTTCACGATCTACGCGGCGGCGACGACGGACGACCCGAATGTCGGCCACTTCCAGTCGGCCGCGCTCTACGGTTACAAGCCGGTCAACGGGGTTGCCCCCGGTGCGTGGTCCGGTGAGCAGCTCTCCAACACGACCAACTTCCCGGTCTCCGGTGCTCCGGCTCCGATCGCGAGCCTCGGTAACGACCGTCCGGTCGTGACGATGACGTCCGCCGACCTCAAGTTGTCGGACCTGATCAGTGACTTCCCGAACACCGCGCCGTCTGGTGACCCGTACTTCGGTCTGTACCAGATCCGCGTTGCCGTCGCCGGCGAGACCAAGTGGTGGGCCGCTGACATCCAGGTCACCGGCACCACCTGGAGTCTGGTCTACCCGAGCGTCGGCGTCGCGACGACGACGACCTTGACGGCCAGCCCGTCCAGCCCGCAGACGGTGACCCCGCCCGGGTCCGCGCCGTCGGCGGTCACCCTGACGGCCACTCCGACCTCGGGTGTCGCCGGCACGGTTCAGTTCACCCGTAACGGCACCAACCTCGGCACCCCGGTGACCGTGGCCGGTGGCGTTGCTACCAAGATCGACACCCCGGACGGCCCGGCTTCCGGCGCTGGCCCGGTGACGACGAACTACGGCGCGATCTTCACGCCGTCGGACGCTCCGGCTCACAACGGCTCCTCGGCCACGCCGATCGCGTACGTCGTCCAGAACGTCGCTGGTGATGCCACCACGACCGACCTGTCGATCTCCGGCTCGACCGGTCTGGCCGGCACCACGGTCAATCTGAGCTCACACGTCGTCGACACCACCAACTCGGCCACCATCCCGGTTGGTTCCGTGTCGTGGTACGACAACGGTTCGGCCACCCCGCTGAACGCGACCCCGGTCGCGGTTGACGGCACCGGCCACGCCATCTTCACGACCGGCGCGCTCGCTGCCGGCCCGCATTCGATCGTGGCGACCTTCACCCCGACCAACGCGGCGCTGTTCTCCAGCTCCTCGTCGTCGGCTGGTCAGTTCAACCTGGTCGCTGCCGGCAGCCCGTGTGCCGACCCGGCCAGCCAGTGCACCGACCCGCAGACCATCATCACGACGGTTGACGCGGGTACCCTGGTGATCTCGACGCCTTACACGGCGACGAACCCGTTCGACCTCGGTCACATGGCCTTGGACTCGACCGGCACCTTCCTGCACGCCTCTGGTGCGTTCGGCACCGCGGCCGACCCGACCTCGGGTGTGACGATCACCGACACCCGCGCCGGTGACTTGCCGTGGACCGCTTCGGCGTACTCGGGCGACTTCGTCTCTGGCTCGAACCTCATCAACGGCCAGAACCTGGGATTCACCTCGGTGACCCCGCAGTACGTCTCCGGCAACGCGCTGAACAGCACCACCAAGCCGGTTGTCACCAACGATGTCCCGAACTCCGGCCCGGCCACGATCTACGGCCCGACCGATCCGGGCACCAACGGTCTCAAGGGTTCTGCTGGTACCCAGCACACCTTCGCGACCGCTGCCCACGGTGCCGGTTCGGTCTACGTGATCGGCACGCTCGACCTGTACGCGCCGACCTCGACGCCGGCAGGTACGTACACCGACGTGGTGACCTTCACCATCGCGTGACGAGCAAATGATCAGTACCCCCAGGTAACCCATGCTCGATGGGGAACCGCAGGCGG
>Ga0081455_10003061_pt1 | contig 19482 bp, 23 predicted proteins | sample TabmetS3T2R1_FD_70207 | JGI IMG/M metagenome (GOLD analysis project Ga0081455, IMG submission 70207) | Tabebuia heterophylla rhizosphere microbial communities from the University of Puerto Rico - S3T2R1 | ecosystem: Host-associated > Plants > Roots > Rhizosphere ... | reverse complement strand
GCGGATCTGGCCTTCTATGGTCCGGTTCAAATCTTGAAGGCTCTCGCGCCCCTGCTCGTAGACTTGGGTCCCCGCTGCCTGCATGACCTCCTGAGCCTGAGTCCCCATCTCCTGCACCACTTCTTTGATTTGAGTTCCCATCTCCTGCACAGTCTCCTTGACCTGAGTCCCTACATTCTGCATCTGTGTGCCCAATGTCTGAGGCTTGTCATGACTTTGAGCGCCCGTCATGGACGTGTCCGTTTTCTGTATCTCATGTATGTTTGCCATCTTTCTTCCTTTTCTTACTGTCCGTGATTTACTTTCAGTCGCTGTAGAGCGCAGAAGATTTTGTCTCTACGACGAGAGTGCAAACTCAAGGCCATCTGCGCGCGTATGCAGCCCACCAGGATGCCAGCACCTACGTAGTGGTACATATTTTGCTGCAAAGCGTCTGGAAGGGAGCCAGGGCTTGGGTGACTTTGCGTAATCTGTAGGGTCCTAGCCACGGACCTTTAAGTTCGATAGAGAGAGGAAGGTGTGTATGTCAGGGGGTTTCCTCCCGGTGAGTGAACCGGCTCCCCATGCCCGCGCTTTTTACCGTCGAGCGCTACTGGCATTACAGGCAGCGCAGGTGCCATTTCTCGTAGGTGGTGGGTATGCCTTGGCACACTATACTGGGATTATTCGTCATACCAAGGATTTTGACATCTTTGTCTACCCGCACCACTGTGACCACGCTCTAGAAGTCCTCAACACTACAGGGTATTACACGGAGCTGACCTTCCCGCATTGGTTGGGTAAGGTGTGTAGCGGCCCGGATTGTATCGACGTCATCTTTAGCTCGGGCAACTGCATCGCCACGGTTGATGAGGCATGGTTTGCCCATGCTGTGGCTGGCAACACGCTGGGGATTCCTGTGCACTTCTGCCCGCCAGAAGAAATGCTCTGGTCCAAGAGCTATGTCATGGAACGTGAACGCTATGACGGGGCGGACATTGTGCACCTGCTGCACGCGTGTAGTGCACAATTTGACTGGTATCGGTTGCTCAAGCGCTTCAGAGCGCACTGGCGGGTGCTCTTGAATTATCTCATTCTCTTTGGCTTTGTCTACCCTGGCAAGCAATCCTGCATCCCGACCTGGGTTATGCAAGACCTGTTGGATCGGCTGCAGCATGAAGTGCACCATCCACCCCCTGGGGACCAGCTCTGTCAAGGCACGCTGCTCTCCAGAGCGCAATACCTCATAGATATTGAGTGCTGGGGATATCGCGACGCGCGGCTCAGGCCCACAGGCCTGATGACGGCGGCAGATATCGCGCACTGGACAGCCGCAATCTCAGAAGAGGAATGAGCACTATGACGACCCCAAAGGAGATCGTACGTGTCGCGGCCCTCGGAGATCTCCACTATCCCAAGATCCCCCAAGAAATATTGCAGGGATTGCTGACACAGGCGACCGAGCAGGCGGATGTGCTGCTGTTGTGTGGCGATCTCACTGATTATGGCCAACCCGACGAGGCCCAGCGGCTGGCGCAGGCGTGTGTCACTTATGCGAAAATACCGACCCTGGGAGTACTTGGCAACCATGACTACCAATCCGGACAGCACGAGGAGGTGTGGAAGGTCCTCTGTGACGCGGGAATCATCATGCTCGCTGGAGACGCCTGTGAGATCCACGGCATTGGCTTTGCCGGTGTTAAGGGTTTCGGGGGTGGCTTTGGCCAATGGGCACTGCAGCCCTGGGGCGAGGCAATCACCAAGCAGTTTGTCCATGAGGCAGTCGACGAGGCAGTGGAACTCGAGTCAGCATTGGCAAAATTGCGGACGCCGCAGCGCATTGTTGTGCTACACTACTCGCCTATTCGGGACACCGTCGTGGGAGAGCCGCTTGAAATCTTTGCTTTTCTCGGCTCGAGTCGGCTTGAGGAACCATTGAATCGTTATGCTGTGACTGCCGTCTTCCATGGCCATGCCCACCACGGAACACCAGAAGGCCAAACCACAGGTGGGATTCCGGTCTACAATGTCGCGGTGCCGCTTCTCCACAAGGCATTTCCCGCCCGCCCGCCGTTTCGCCTGGTAGAGATTCCGGTGACGCCGCAGTAGGGAGAGAGACATGCCGCGCTTACAAGAAGCCGAGAGATTAGAAGCACTGGCCACTCAGATTCGCAGCTGTGTGCAGTGCCCGTTGCATGCCACACGGACCAAAGCCGTGCCAGGAGAGGGTGCGCCGTCGGCACGTGTGATGCTCATTGGCGAAGCCCCAGGCCGCGAGGAAGACCAGCGCGGCCAGCCGTTCGTTGGTGCGGCTGGGCGTTTTTTGGATGAGGTGCTGGCCGGCAGCGGGGTGGATCGCAGAGATCTCTTCATCACCAATACAGTCAAATGCCGTCCAGAAAACAACCGTCCTCCCAGAAAACGTGAAGTCGACACGTGTACCTCGCTCTACCTCTTCGAGCAGATTGAGCTAATTAACCCAGCCTTGATTATGGTGCTTGGCAGCGTTGCCACCAAGAAACTGCTCGGCGTCAACAGCGTGAATGAGGTACGAGGGCGTGTGATCGAACACAACAACCGCAAATACCTGGCGGGTTATCACCCAGCGGCGTCGTTTTATCGCGAGGATATGGCCGAAAATATCCGGCAGGATTTCGCCTTGCTCAGGCAAGAACTACAAAAACTCGCACTACGTCCTGACGCGTGCTGACAGTTAGAGCTGCACCATGCTGCAAAAGCATAGAAATGGCAGCACCTGCCGCGGCCCTCGACCCACCACCAGCAGCAGCTCCGATAGCCGCTCCTGCAGCGGCTCATATGTCTTCAGAGGCTGAGGGGCCAAAATCATGCCGCTCTTCTACTGAGCTGTTTCTCTCCGGCTCTATGTCTCCCCCTCAGACACGCTGGTGTTCATGCCGCGCCCAAGCCGCTGTCCTCTCATATTAGGAGCGTTTCTCGTGAACCCTCTCATTTTGGCAGCGCATGACAGCCCCCACTCCATCAGATCACGTGGGATATGGCTCCAGGCCACTCTCCTGTATCCATGACGCCTTTCGCAGGATGACTGGCACAATTTTTGCCTCCTGTCCTGCTCAGGGAGATATAGTCTGCCGTGCTGTGTGCAACCAGGCTATGTTGGAACCTGCCTGGGGATAGGGGTAGAGCATGTACCTGGTATTAGGTCAATGCCGACCTCCTATAGCTCCCCCCCATATTTTCTACAGACCTTCTGTAGACCGAACTCGATGGGCGAGAGGACAGAGAAGGGCTACATATGTATAGCCTCTACGGCAAGACTCTCGGTATGGCCATGGCTGCGCTGTGGGTGGTGTTCACCCCGACACAGCCCATCCCACCGACTACGCCTGCTAACTACCCAACACTGCCACACCCGCCGGCAGCGTACGTGGCCCTGTGGTCACAGTCTGAGGAGCCTGCCAATGCCGAGTTGCGTGTACCCGAAGGCTTGGTGAACGCACTGCTAAGGGAGGAGCGCTCCCGTGAGACACTTGACCTACATGTGCCTGAGGCACTGCTGGAGTATCTGTATGGTGCAGAACAGGTGTCAGGGCTGGGGAAGAGCCCAGCCCCATAAGATGAGTCCTTCCGAGGCAAGATCAGCGTTGCTCTGGACTAGTCGCGGCTGGGCTACGCACCAGCAAGGACTTACTCTGGCCAGAAGTGGCCAACCGCAGGGCCTCTGCCAGGGCCAACAAAGGATCAATACGCGCCACATAGGTAAACATCGCGGTGGGGTACATGGTGGCTGAGATCAACCCGACCAGGACCGGCTTGCCGGCCTGCAGGGCGAATACGGGAGACCCGGAATCTCCTGGCTGTACCGCCAGATCAGCCGTGAACATATTGACGTTGAGCTTGGTCTGCGTCAGATAATTCGTGGCCACCGGCACCTTCGCCAGCACTTTCCCGATGACCAGGCGGTCCTGCCCCGTATCGTACGCCTTCTCGTTGTGTGCAGTCACAAGAGTTACGACACAATCTCCAGCCTGCAACCCTCCCGTGGGCTTCTCGGGGTCTCCCGTTCCGTAAGACAAGACAGCGGCATAGGGCAACGGCTGTAAGCTCCACTGACTGTCTGCCTGAGCCAAAGCCAAATCGTACGGTGCATTTACGTGTGCGACCTGAGCTGGCACCCCCTCTTCGCCGGGCGCCGTCCGGGCCACGAGCGTCATACTAGTCACCCGCAGTGGTACTGTCTGCACGTTGGCCTGCTGTGCGACAGAGATTTCTACTATGTCAGGGGTGAGGGCATGGGCCACCGTGGCCAGGACATGTGGAGACAGCACGACCCCGCGGGCGTCTTGGGCAAATGGGGTTTCGACGATCTCCCGTTGGGCACCTGGAGTAAGACCAAATACCGCTTCGAGCGTCGGCGCCGTCTGCCCCACCTTCCGTGGCTCATACGTAGCCAAGGCCTTGCCACGCAGAGCCAAGCGCGGCACCATGGCTGCCAGAGCGGTGGAACGTCTCCCCCCTTTCTGTTCAGACGTGCCAGGCCAGAGAGGCCCGAAGAGCGGGTCCTGCGCAAAGCCGGAGCAGTTGTAGGCGAAACCAGGTGGCTCTGAGGCCGCGTATCCTGGCGCAGTCCAGGCAAGGCAGAGCACACACAGCAGCGCAACGCCTAGGACAGGCCAACACGAGCGCTTTGGCGTAGGGATACGACCGCATTGTGGCAAAACGCAGGTATACTGAGCAGGGAGCCTGCTCTCCGGGAGACAGCGTCGTAGCATGTGATATTTTCCTTGCCTACGAGGAAGAGCATGAGGCTCTACGTCCAAGATCGTCACATAGAAGAAATGGCGATTTTTCTACGGCTTGCCGACAAACGCCGCGAGCATACGCATTCTCTCTTCCGGAGTCAAGCAGTACGTCTCTCGCGGCCGCAGTTCTAAATTTGGAGCTCAAAAACGATCGCCACGAGCACAGTTGACGGCCTGACCGAAAACATGCTGGCGTCGAAGCTCTGCTGCCGAAGATGACAAAACGGAGAAGCTTGCCAGTTGCATGGGCGAGTTCGTAGACGCGTACGAGTTGGGCCGTGACGAGTTAGCGTTGCGGCGTGCTGTGGCCGAAGCGGGTGAGTACCTCCTTCTGCATGTAGAACAGGGGAAGCACAGAAAAGCGAGGGTCTGGATAGGGTCCAGTGTGGGTTTCACATTGGAGGGGAGTGATGGGGTTGAGCTGTGCTCTCTGTGTTGGAAGCACGATGGTTACCGTTATAAAGCAGAATAACTGACGACAGAGCAGAGGCTCTTGGGGTACCATATTATATCTTGCGTCGTCATGCCCTGGTGCGCAGGTGGGGGCAGATACTGTCTTCCGTGCCAGCGCCGACTAGGGTATGGTGGCAGCGAGGCGTATGGGCAAGCGCTGGTTGTGCTTGTGCACGGCGATGACAGACGATCTGACGCAGCAGGAAAGTATATGCAGGCAAAGATGACCCCACGCAGGAGCTTCCCTCGACGTCTGACTCCCCCCGGCAGCATGCTGGCCATGCTCAAGCAGCGGTTCGGAGAGACTCGTGCGGAACCGCCTCAACAGTGCGAGAGCATTCCCTATAACAAAGGCCGCTTCGCCATTATCGGTGATGTACAACCCACCTCAAAGGTAGAGTTCTGGCGCAAGTCGAATGCCCAGGAGCGCGTGCAACTCATCCAACAGATCACCATGGAGGTTCCGGACTTTCTGGCGATTGTGGGAGACCTGGTCTTCTGTGGTTCCTCAGCAGCGAACTGGACCGCTTTCGACACACTGGCTACACCCCTGTATGACGCATGTGTGCCGGTCTTCCCGCTCCTGGGGAACCATGACTATGGGATTGTGCGGCAGGCAGCTCTGAGGCACTTTTTTACACGCTTTCCACACCTCGAGAGGTGCCACTGGTTCTCGAGAACCTACGGGCCGCTGGGTCTCATTTTTCTCGATTCGAACGCGCGTCGGCTGCCAGTGGCACAATGGCGCAAACAGATCCGCTGGTATAAGCAGGAACTTCAGCGCTTTGAGCAAAAGCCTGACATCCGCGGCGTCCTCGTCCTGCTGCACCACCCCCCTTATACCAATAGTACTCTGGTATCGGACAATCTCGCAGTCCAGCGCGCCTTTGTGCCGCTCTTTATGCAGGCCCGTAAAACCATGGCCATGATTTCTGGACATGTGCATAGCTACGAGCGCTTCACCCGCGCCGAGAAGACGTTCCTGGTCACTGGGGGCGGCGGAGCACGGAGCAAGGTCTACACGGACTGGCGGCGCCGCCACTTCGACGATTGCTTCGATGGGCCACCCCTCCGCGGTTTTCACTTTCTCCTCCTCACGCCGTTGTCGACGCGGCTTGAGATCGAGATGCGAGGACTCCAACAGCGCCATGGGGGGTTTGAGACATTGGACTACCTCGCCATACCCTGGATGTCGCGCCCTATGTAGAGGAGACCATGAGCTATCTGGGGTACGCCAACCCGTTCTACCACCTTGGTCATATTATTCGTGGGTATTTGGTCGCACCGCTACTCCTTCCTATGCCGTCCGATTTCTACACCATTGGGCACCGTCTATGGCATAACGCCGATCCAAACGATACCGTGGGCACACCAGTGGGGTGGCGAGGGACTCCTCTATGGGCCAGTGCCCTCCCCCTCAATGGGGGAGGGCAGATGCTTCCGCTCAGACTTCCTCGAAGAGATACGGCCTGAGGGTGTCAAGGTGTGCATCGTAGGTGTGAGGATCGAGCAGCCACGCGGCCGCCGCGACACTACTCAGGAGCGAATTGCCGTCCTGTGGGGTGAAACAAAAGCCTGTGATCTCATGCCCATCGCGCACAGTGAGCGTCGGGATCGAGACCACCGTCTGGTTGAGCAAACGTCCAAAATAGCCATGATCGCGCCCGAAAGAGAAAATCGGGCCCGCCATGGTTTTATGGGTCAGGGCCACATAGGGGTTTACCGACAATTTCTCGATAACGTCATCGAGGGTCACGGGGCGCTGCACACGGAGGTTGAACCAGATACTGTGCATATACTGGGTATTGAGCTTAATCACGGACGAAAACAGATTCAGATCGAAGCCGCGCGTGTGGAAGAGATGCCAAGCATCGCGGGCGTGGTGGGTACCAAATTGTAGATCCTTATGGGCGCTGACCTCGGGCGCCGCAATAAAACTCTTCTCCTGGCTGATATCACTCGCACGCCGCATACAGACAAAGCGTCCTTCGAGGAGATTATCAGGCGTCTCATCGTGCAAGGCCAAGGTTTGAATTAAGACAGCGAGATTATGGGTATTGCAACTGACCACTTGCACGAAGCGATCCTCACCCGGTACAAGCGTCTCATCGTTGATACCGCGGGCGTACATCTTGCCAAAGCCGGTCTCGCTGCCCTGAGCAATAAAGCCCTGCACCCTGGGCAAATGCTCGTACCAATCGCGTTTGTGGGCGAGTCCCAGTCCATCCGAGGTACAATCGATCACTACTGTGGCCTGGGCCAGGGCCTCCTCGGTCGTGTACGTAGGCTGCAGGCCCAACTTTTCGAAGTCGGTGCGTTTTTCTGCATCAACGGCTAGTCGACCCCCACGGCGCATCAGGTTGGTAATTTTGGCCCGGTCTGCCAGTCGGGGACTGTGCTTATGAAACGTAATCTCGTCGACTTCCAGCGCTCGCTGGGTATGCAGGAGCAATCCCAGCAACGGCTCGCCAATGGTTCCGGTGCCTACTACATGAATCGTGCGTTTCGTTGCCATAGATGTTTTCCTTCGCACAAGTGATGTGTCGATGCTGTATCTACCCAGCTAAGCCTGGGGTGCGGGGCGTGCGGCATCCCCCGCGACGATCGACACAGGAGCCTGCCAGGTCTCCTGTGCAACGCCTACGGAGGTCCGGACCCGCCGCGCCGCACGGACGTCATGCAACTCCCGCTGGACCACCCGGAATGCCGCATCCATGGCAGCATCCGGAGTAGCTCCACGCCGGGTCACGTGGAGGCTCTTCCCGGCGAGCAGGAGTTCAATGCATACGGCATCACGCCGTCCTTGTTGCACAAAGGTGACACGCGCCTCACAGATGTCGTCATATGGCGTGTTGAGGTCCTCCAGTCGCTCGGCAATCCACCCCATCAGATGCGGGGCTAGCGTGATGTGCTTGCCCTCAATGTCTAAGCGCATTGGAATTCCTTCTCCTTGCTATGGCGGCCGTGACAGCGAGCGGAGAAGAGCAGAGGCGCCACAGTGCTACAAAGCTACAAATCGGCACACTCCTAGCGTACCTTCCCGCGATAACACCCTAAGTGGAAAGCAAGATTTATACCAAAGCCGGCTAGCCCACTATAACCATATGGCTGCGGTATGGCAATACATGTGATGACAGTTGATATAATAAACCATAAAACTGTATTTTATCCTTACTACATTTGGCATGGATATTGCCTTATTCCTTTATTGGATAATTTTCATCCTATAAAAAATGCCTGTTGTATAGGGCATATCAGGGCACAAATGAGTTCTCATAGCTCATTTGTTGTTGAACAAATATCGATATGCAAAGGGTTTAGTGTGGCAATGCTGTTACAGAACGTGGCAGATACGGTAATGTCGCAAGTCGCGAAAATTCAGACAACTTTGTATGATCTGGTTGCTACCCTCAACGCAGAGTCCAGCCCAGACGAAGACAATGCTGTTATAGCGACTGTCGTGCACCTTTTAAACACGCACCGAGTTACCTGCACTGGAGCGCTCCGGGGATACCGACTGGTCTGTAATGACAGAGCGCGCCCAATACAGACCCCGCCAAAAGGGTATGGTTGTTTCTCTCAATTTGAGAGTTACAACGCTCACTGTGAGAGACCTGGTCACAAGGCAATACCATAAGCTTCACGTACCAGGCGCGCCCCCACTATCGTGGGATGGGCAAGGGGGTACGCGCCTGGCACTTCCCCTGGCTCTTGACTCTCTACTCCTGCCTCGGTACAATACCTTCCCTCTCTCAGCAGACCATCTGTTTTCCATGACCATTATCCCTGCGCAGGAGGGTCTATGCTGCACCGACTGCTACTGCCCGCCACCGGCCTGGGTGCTGCCCTTCTCGCCGTGTGTGAACATCGTGCTGACCACCTGTACCACTCCGAGCCCGCGTCTCGACGCAGGGCAAAGGAATTCGTGAATATCAAGGCCGTGTATGTCCAGTGATGGCGGGAGAAACAACACTATGCCAGAGCCGACAACAGCTGTGTCCACGCGTCTAGAGTCTGACAGCATGGGCATGGTGGCAGTCCCCACCAATGTCTACTGGGGTGCCCAGACAGCGCGTTCGTTAATGCATTTCGACATCGGCAATGATCTCATGCCGCCGGAGCTGATCTGGGCTTTCGGGATCCTGAAAAAAGCGGCGGCGCTGGTGAATGAGGTGCTGGGCAAACTCCCGTCAGCCAAGGCGCGGCTCATTGTGCAGGCTGCCGACGAGGTGATTGCCGGTACGCTCAACGCACAGTTCCCGCTGCGTATCTGGCAGACGGGCAGTGGCACGCACACCAACATGAACGCCAACGAAGTCATCGCCAACCGCGCCATTGAGATCGCAGGTGGCGAATTGGGCTCCAAGGACCCCATTCATCCCAACGATCATGTCAACATGTCACAGTCGTCGAACGATACGTTCCCGACGGCGATGCACATTGCTGCCGCAACCAGACTCCATCGCGACTTGATCCCCGCTGTACAGCGCGTCCACGATGCACTTGACGTCAAGGCACAAGCGTTCGCTGATGTCGTCAAGATCGGGCGTACCCATCTGCAAGATGCCACGCCACTCACAGTAGGGCAGGAGATATCCGGCTGGACCAGCCTGCTGGCCCGCAACCTCGAACGCCTACACCAGGGGCTCGACGGCCTGTACGATCTGGCCATCGGCGGCACAGCAGTCGGTACCGGACTACACACACATCCGGAGTTCGCTGAGCGTGTCGCAGCTATAATCACCGACCTGACAGGACTGCCGTTTCGCTCGCACCCGAACAAGTTTGCGGCCCTTTCGGCACACGATGAATTGGTCTTTGCCCACGGCGCGCTCACCACCCTCGCTGGATCGCTCATGAAGATCGCTAATGACCTGCGCTGGCTGGCTTCTGGCCCACGCTGTGGTCTGGGCGAGCTGCACCTGCCCGAGAACGAGCCAGGCTCCTCGATGATGCCAGGCAAGGTCAACCCGACCCAGTGCGAGGCCATAACCATGATCGCCGTGCAGGTACATGGAAACAACGCCGCCATTGTCTTCGCCGGCTCGCAGGGAAATTTTGAGCTGAACGTGTTCAAGCCGGTGATGATTTACAATTTCTTGCACTCGGTCACGCTTCTACACGATGCGTGTCACAGCTTTGTGGACTACTTAATCAATGGCATTACACTTAACCGTGCACGTATCGCCACATACGTCCACAACTCATTGATGCTGGTGACAGCCTTGAGCCCTAAGATCGGCTATGACAAGGCCGCCCAAATCGCCCATACGGCATATGAAGATGACACCAGCCTGCGCGAAGCTTGCGTGAAACTGGGATTCCTGACCGGAGAAGCGTTTGACGAGATCGTGCGCCCGGAGGCAATGACCCACTCGTAAAAACGTAGGATCTCGCACGACTGCAGCCGCTAACCCAGACACGGAAAACAGTACCCGTCCCCACACACTTGTCCCCTCACTCACGTTCCCTCCTGCTGGGCCCCGCGGGGAAGCTCACTTGACGGGGGCAATGTGGCCGAACCAGCGGGTGTACAGTCGTTGATAGATGCCGTCCTGGGTGAGCTCGAGCAGGGCGCGATTGATGGCCTTCCGGAGGGTGTTGCAGACTTGTTGAGGTGCCACCCTCTAGCAGAGGAAGAGCAATACGATTGGACCTCTTCAGCCATCGATAGACGATTGGCATACCCATCGACCACGCAATCAACAACTGTGAAACACCTTCCTTCTGCCAAGCTCCACTAGTCGTCGAGACGGGTAGTCAGCACCCACATGGGACGCTGGCCTACAGTGTAGGTCTCCAAGGGCGTGAGCTCACCCGTATTCCCATTGATTCGGTACGAAGCCAGACGGCCTGTCGCAGAACCAGCAGCGTAGACGAACTTCCCCTCGGGGTCCAGGCTGAAGGCGCTGGGCACCGCCTCGGTCGCGACCCGGCCAACGGCAGTCAACCGCCCATCGGCGGCCACCGAGAAGCCGGCGATACTGTTGTGCCCCCGGTTGGGAACGTAGAGGAAATGCCCAGAAGGGGTGAGTTGAATCTGCGAGCACGTGTTCCGCCCGGTGTAACCATCCGGGAGCGTCGAGACGGTCTGGAAGGCAGACAGCGTACCAGCCGAGGTATCCAGGCGATAGCCGGTGACGCTGCAGCCCTGTTCATCCGAAAAGTAGACGATGTCTTGGCTGGGATGGAAGCAAAAGTGGCGGGGGCCGAGGTTCCCGCCCATCTCGAGCTGCAAAGGCGTATTGGGCATCAGGCGGCCGGTGTTTTCATCGAACCTGAACTGATAAATCACGTTGGGCCCCGGCGCGTCCCTGGGCGGTTCTAAGACATTGTCGTTCAACCGGGCGATATGGGGCACGAAGGCAAATCTGTTGGAGCGATCTGTCTGTATAGCGTGGGCCCCCACGGCGGTCGACAGCCATTCGATCGGGGGGGCTCCGATCGCACCGTCGTCCCCAATTGGATGCACCGCCACACGGGCGCCTTGATAGTAAGCCGCCAGCAGGTATCTACCGCGGCGGTCGGTGGCCAGAAAGGCAGGGGGGTCGGGAGGCGAGACACTGCCATGGCGCGTGAGCCCTCCGGTGCCGGGGTCTATGCGATGACTTGATATCTCCGGGACCTCGCGGTGCCCAACGTATACAAAGTGCCGGTTGGGGCTTATCGCCAGCAGGGACGGCCCTCCCGATATAGGCACCTCCGCCTGACGCGTTAACCCGCCGGTCTCGCCATTGATGGTAAACACCACTATCTGGTTATCGTCCTGTGAGGCAACGTAAACGTAACTCGGCATTGTCTTACCTCCTCGTATGTTATCGCCAGGGAGAGAGCTACCGGACCAGCGTGGCGGAAATTTACAAGGCAACCGACTTCTCCACTGACTCTGGGGAAAACTCTGGGGCAGACGGGGCTAACTCCAGGCAGAATCAGGGTGTCAGCGCAGTGCCTACTGGCGCGCCAGTGTCACCACGGAGGCAGGCGCACAGATTGTCGGGATCGCCCGGAGGCCCTGGAGCCAGATATGGCCCCGGGGGGGTGAGGAGAAAGACGCCGCTCGCACGGCGGCCGAACCGTTCGACGCTATGACTGCCGCCTCTCGCCTCAGACCAGGGCAACTGCCCCTGTCTGGCTCCCTCGGCAAACTCTGCGACGTAACCCCATGGAATCTAACATGAGCCCTGGAGAATTGCACGCATCGTGCGCGCCCCCCGTTTGGGTGATGGTGCGGCATACACACATTCAACTTCTACCCAATTGTGAGAGGGAGGCGTTTCATGACATTGCCAGACGAGCATACGCTCACGTTTCTTCGTGGCTCTGGTTTTCTGCTTCGCTTAGTCGGTGTATGGGATCTCATGGCGGATGAGTCCAGTCCATGGCCATCTCAAAAAGGTTTTTTGATCTTCAAAGAGACGAAGATCATTGCCGTGATTGAACGCAATGAGAAGCTGCGAAGGGGAATCGAAGGTATGTACGCTGTGGAGGGCAATCGGATTATTCTTACTGAGCTATTTGTTGATACCGCACCAGAACGAGGCGCGCCTATCTGACGGCCCTGCTTGCGTATGGCGCTGTTGCCTCCTGTCTTGGCCCATGCGAAAAGCTTCTGCACTACGGAAAATTCGCAACCAGTTCCCCTATGGTCATCTATCGTCTGGTGTGTGGAAAAGTCGGCATGCTATAATACGTGCCAATTATTGGCGTGCTCAGATCGAGGAGGAGAACAGATGGCAGATAAAGATATCGCTTTGATGGCTCATCTGATGCGGCGCGCCGGATTCGGAGCCCAGTATGATGAGCTCGAAGCCCGAGCCGCGAAAGGGTACGAGGCCACGGTAGAGGAGCTCCTGCATCCCGAAGACCATCCGAATGGACTGGAGCTGGATCTGGCGGAACGGTACTTCATCGAATGGAATCATTTCACCCGAGGCGTTCCGGAATACTGTACGTTTCGCATGATCAACTCCAAGAACCAGTTGGAAGAGAAGATGGTGCTCTTCTGGCACGGCGTCTTGTGCACCGCTGACAGCAAGGTGCAGAGCTACGTCACGTTGTATGGGGAGCTGGAGATGTTCCGCCGCTGTGGGATGGGCAGCTTCAGGGATCTGTTAGTCGAGATTTCCAGAGACCCGGCCATGGTGTACTTCCTGGACAATTGCCTGAGTCACAAAGGTGCGATCAACGAGAACTACGGACGGGAACTGTTGGAGTTATTCTCCATGGGTGTGGGCATGGACGGGCACTTCAACTACACCGAGCAGGACGTGAAGGAATGCGCCAGGGCCTTTACCGGCTGGACCATCGCCAACGGCATCCCCGGCCAGCCCTACGGCCGCTATGCTTCACGATTTATCTATAACCCCGCCGACCACGATAACGGCGAAAAGACCTTCCTGGGCCATACCGGCAATTTCAACGGTGAGGATATCATTGACATTATCTGTCAGCAGCCGGCCACAGCCCGATTCCTCTCCCGCCATCTGTACAATTACTTCGTCGCCGACGACGCGCAGGTGCCGGCCTGGATGGACACCCCACCGCAGGACCCGGAGACGATCAAGATGCTAGAAGACGAGTACTTCCGATCCGGATATAGCATCCGTTCCATGCTACGGGTGCTATTCAACTCCGATGTCTTCAAGAACGCCCGCTTTGCTAGGATCAAGAGCCCGATAGAGGCGGTGATCGGCACAATGCGTCTGATCGGCGATTGGACAGAGCCCAAGCCTGGCTTTGAGCCCATATTCGACGAGATGAAACATATGGGGCAAGAGATCTTGAACCCGCCTTCTGTCGAAGGCTGGCATACGGGCAAGGAGTGGATCGATGGTGGTACCCTGGTCCAGCGCATTAACTTTATCGCTGACCGCGTAGGTGATCTCAACTACCCGGGCGTCCAGGATATCATCACAAAGCTGGCTGCTGAAGGTCCCACACTCTCCCCGGAGGCTCTGGTGGACGGTTGCCTTCGCATGTTGGGGCATTACGCATTAGCCGATGAGACCCGCCGCATGCTAGTAGAGCATGCCCGGAAGAGCGGTGTGTTGCGCACCGATACGAAGGAGTTCCCTGAACAAGTTGGCCAGATGCTGCAGATGATCGTCGCGACCAAGGAATATTTGTACGCCTAGACTACAACCTCATGTGATTAAGGAGCAATGCATGACAGCCAACAAAAAACCCCCGGTGCTGGTAGTCCTTCAGATGTCGGGTGCCTACGACGCCCTGAACACTTTCATTCCCTATAGCGATCCCCTATATATGGACTACCGGCCGGTATTGAAAGTGGAACCGGAGCAGGTCCTGGCCGTCAATGACGAGGTCGGGTTTCACCCGGCTATGGCGCCGCTTAAGGCGTTGTACGACCAGGGGAAAGTGGCCGTCCTGCAGGGTATCGGCTATCCCAACCCCATTCGCTCCCACTTCCGCTCTATGGATATCTGGCATACCGCCGAGCCCGCAAAAATGGTTACCGATGGCTGGCTGGGCCGGGCCATCCGTGACCTGGACCCCAACAAGGAGAACATCCTGACCGCCGTCAACTTTGGCCGCGGTCTTCCCAGAGCCCTTGCCGCCCCCGGCGTGTCGGTGGCCTCGGTAGGCAACCTGGAGACCTACGGGGTGCTGACCGGCATCCAGGGTGAAGACCAGCGGACGGAAGCCCTGGAGATCTTCGCCAGAACGTACTCGCCCGCGATCGGCTCCGGCGCGGTGAATGATTACCTGTCCCAGACCGGCCTGGATGCCCTGAAAGGCGCCGACATCCTCACCTCGGCACCGCAGATGTACTCCTCCACCCAGGAATACAACCGCGACCTCTTTGCGCAATGGCTGAAGAACATCGCGCAGGTGCATCTGGCGGACTTCGGCACCCGGATCCTGTACACCGGCGTGAACCCCGGCACCTTCGATACCCACGCCAACCAGAACATCACCTTCCCCAAACTGTGGAATGATGTAACCAGCGCCGTCAGTACCTTCTACCATGATCTGAAGGAGCACCATGCCAATGAGGAGGTGGTGATCCTCATGTTCACCGAGTTCGGCCGCCGGGTGAAGGAGAATGGTTCAGGCACAGACCACGGCTCGGGCGGCGTGGCCTTTGTGATCGGCGATGCGGTCAAAGGTGGCCTGTATGGGGAGTATCCTTCCCTGAAGCCTGAGAAGCTGGACGAAGGCGATCTCCAGTGGAACAACGACTTCCGCAGCACCTACGCGACGCTGCTGGAGCAATGGATGGGCCTGGACTCCAAGGCTATTCTGCGGGGTTCCTTCGAGCAGTTTGACTTCATCAAGGGATGACGCAGTGCTCGTGCGTGCTAACACACGCATGCGCCCGGCTACTGCGTAGTGCTGATTACCCCCGCCAGTTTGGCGGGGGACCATTAGCCGTGCGCAGCACCTGTCAGGATTGAGGCAACTGGTGAGTCGGATATCTGTGTGAGGTAAACATGGTTACTCAAGTTGAACCGTTAACATTCCAGTATAGCCATACGATTGGACGGCAAGAAACCCGGGGTGGGAACGGGTTCTTCCATCCGGTGGCGATCGCCCGGGGCGAAGGCAACCGGCTGTACGTGCTCAGCCGCGGCACGGAGACCCCGGTGTTTTGGCCCTGCAAGCGGGTCACCATCTGCACCATAGAAGAAGAATACCTCGGACAGTTCGGTGAAAAAGTTCACCCTGAGGAGGCCGTCCCCTCCGCTCGCGACGGCGCCTTCTTCTGGCCTACATCGGTCGCGCTGGACAGCCAAGGCAACGCCTACGTGGCCGATGAGTGGCTCAACCGCATCTCCATCTTTACTAAAGACGGAGACTGGATTGGCAAATGGGGGACGCCCGGTGCTGGCGACGGCGAAATTAACCGCCCCTCCGGGCTGGCCTTTGGTGCGGATGACAACCTCTATTTGGTGGACAGCCGGAATAACCGGGTGCAGGTATTCACCAAGGAGGGGAAGTTCTTGTTCAAGTGGGGCAGCAGCGGCAGCGGTGACGGCGAGCTCAATATCCCCTGGGGCATCGATATAGACAAGAATGGGGACGTGTATGTAGCTGATTGGCGCAACGACCGCATTCAAAAATTCGCCCCAGACGGCCGGTTCCTGATGAAGTTTGGTGCTTCTGGACAGGGTGATGGTGAGTTCAATCGGCCTACCGGAGTCGCCGTGGATAAGGATGGAACCATTTACGTGACCGACTTCAAGAACGACCGCCTGCAGGTGTTCGATGCCGATGGCAGCTTTATCACCAAGCTGGCTGGCGAGGCAACGCTGTCCAAGTGGGGCAGGGAACGTGTGGAGCTGGATCCAGTGATGGTGAAAGGCAGGCAGAGAGCCCAGGGTCTTGAGGAGCGTGAAAAGCCGTTCCAGGGGCCAATAGCGGTAGACGTTGATGATGAGAACCGGGTCTTTGTGGTGGAGTGCGCACGCCACCGACTCCAGGTTTTCCACAAGCAGTCTGCCATATTCTCTGGTGGTCCTGTATAAGTGAATACTCCACCGCCTCAAGGCGGAGGCTTCGGAGCACGACTCAAGTCGGTTGTTTCGCCTAAAGTCGATGCCCTACCCGCTCAAGCGGGCTGAAGTCGAGGGGGCAGCCCTTCTTACGAGGGCCCCCCTGACGGGAACGCCTTTCCCTCGATTCGCAACCCTTCATCACTATCATGCAACTGTTGAGTAATGGAGGCTTTGATCACCTCAGTGGTCACATTCTCGCTAAAGGCGTGGGCTTTACCCCTCCCAATTGGAGACAGAAAATTACAATGGCTGTAGCATGGCGGCTCTAACGATGACTCTGGACACCTCGTTGCTGGCACATATCGAGCACCGGGCAGGTGGAGCAGCGCGGCCGACTCCCCATACAAATATGCTTACCAAACGGCACCAGCAGACGGTTGATCTCCACCCAGTACTGCTGCGGCAGCACGTCTTCGAGAGCCAGCATCGTGCGTTCAGGGGTGCGCTCGGACACATAGCCCCAGCGGTTGGTGACGCGATGGACATGGATATCGACTCCAATAGACGGCTGCTGACACGCAATGCCCAGGACCAGGTTAGCGCATTTGGGACCGACACCACGGAACGAGCGCAAGATCTCGGCGTCACACGGCAGTACCCCGCCATGGGCCGTCACAACCTGGCACGCAACCGCGTGTATCTGCGGTGCTTTGGCCTCATGGAAGGTGCAGGCGTGGATAGCGTCGTCAATGGCTTCTGGGGTGAGCTGGCTCATGGTGAGCGGTGTGCGTGCCAGGGCAAACAGCCGATGCGTGCAGGACAAAGTGACCGCATCCAGGGTACGGATAGAGATGATACAGGCAACGAGCAGCTCGAACGGTGAACTGAACCCCTCCTCAGCTAGCGCAAACAGCGCCGCCTGTGGGAAAGGACGGATCGCTTCACGGATGCGCGCCATGGCTACATCAATAGCAAAGGGGCGTTTGTCTGTCATAGGAAAACCGAGCCCTCCATGCTTCGGTCGTAAGGGGCAAAGAACAGACTCCCTACCCCTTACTTACTTGCTCTAGCCCCTAGCGTATCGTACCACGGCGAAAGAGATTCACGATGGCCAGCAGAATGATCGCTCCAAGCAGCGACACAAAGAGCGCCGGCAGGCTAAAGTTGCTCTGGTTAATGGTGCCAACGCCAAACAGCGGCGTCAGCAAGAACCCGGCCAGCAAAGCGCCAATCACCCCAACTACAATATTGAGGAATACACCCTGCTGCTCGTCTGTACCCATGATGAGACTGGCGATCCATCCGAGGATGCCGCCAACAATGAGCCACAGAATGAAATTCATACTCTCCATCCTTTCCGCTGCGTGCAATGTGCATTTTCCCTTACTTGACCCTCCCCGCCCGACTACGCACCAGCCATGTGCCACACGTCCGACCTCAAGGCACTGCAGCTGGGCTTCTTCTCCAAGCCCCAGTGCAAATGTCGTACCCGGTAGACGGCAACAGTGCGTACTCTCTCATATCGAGAGAACTATTCTTCTGTGTGCTCCATTTTGAGAGAAAGCACGGCTTCGTATCAGGAAGCCACCCCAGCCATGTTGCACCCTGCGAGGCTATGCTGGGAGTGTAATACAGATGGCACAAAGTTGGCACAAAGTTTGCTCAGGCATGAGAGTGCATTGTGTTCGCAAGCACGATGCGTGTTTCCTCCTTAGAAAGTCCCAAGCCCCCTATGCCAGGGGGGGCTTGGGCAGAGGCGCGGCACTGGAGTGCCCCCCTCTGAGCAGTGTATCTGGTAGAGTCAACAGGCACACCGCGGCATGAGGAGGACAAAGTATGATCGGTGTACGACAATCGGGAGCATATATTGCTACGTATGTCCCACCGGTACTACGGCGCATTTCATGGCCCGCCGTAGGCGCGGGAGTTGGCGTAGCCTTACTCATCCAGCTTATGCTCAGTATCCATGGTCACCTGCACCAGTGGCTTATGGGGGTGGGGGTTGGCATAGGCCTCATGGACCCCGTGCGCCTCAAAATGCTCATAACGGCTGAGTTCGGGGGGATACCAGGGCTCTGCTGGCGGAGCCTCGGTCTCATTGCACTGTTGATTGGCAGCTGGGTGGCAAGCCGCGTGGCAGAGGCCCCATATCGTCATGAGGGCATGCTGCATGGTCTGCTCACGTGGGGTGTAGTTATGCTGTGCACTTTGTGTTTGCCCGCTACGGTCCTTGGGAATTTTATGAGTGGCACACTGGAGGCACTGGTAGCGACTGCCCAAACCGCTTCACAAGCCTCCTTTGGGATAATGCCCGCTCCCCTCGTTGGCGCGATTGTTGCCATCCTGGGTGGCACGATTGGGACGCTACGAAACTCATAAATGCACCTGTGCCACAAGGAGCCCTATAGGACAATGCCCTAGGAGTTCTGCCAGCGCTAGCGTAGGTTGGCCGTCATCCGTAGCAAAGACCACGGGCTCACCCGTCAACACATTGCGCCAGTCCCAGCGGGAATCGATCCCGGGCACCAGAAGCCGAGTATCTTGCCATACGGCCTCCCCTAGGGGTGCTTCATGTGTTCCTGCGAGCAGCCCACCAATCAGCCTGGGCACTGCCACAAGCGCCGCACGATTGTCCTGACAACGGCTAAATCCAAAGACATACTGTCCCTTGGTTCCGCGTCCCTGCGCTGGGATGTAGCTCCCCAAGGAGAACAACCCAGGATGCATGCGGCGGCAGTTGAGAGCCAGTGTCGTGACGTAGAGCTTAAGGCGCCCGTCTTCCTTATGGGTGAGCAGCTCTTGGACCAGGG
>Ga0081455_10003060_pt1 | contig 19483 bp, 15 predicted proteins | sample TabmetS3T2R1_FD_70207 | JGI IMG/M metagenome (GOLD analysis project Ga0081455, IMG submission 70207) | Tabebuia heterophylla rhizosphere microbial communities from the University of Puerto Rico - S3T2R1 | ecosystem: Host-associated > Plants > Roots > Rhizosphere ... | reverse complement strand
GCAGCTGGCTCACTGGATGAGGACGGGCCGCATGGTTGCGCTTGAAACGGAGCGGCATGGACTCGAGTCTCTTCCCGGCGCCATGATCGGTATGATGCGCGGTGAAAACATCGGCAAAATGGTTGTCAGCCTCTGACGGCTCGACTTCCGCGGATCGTCCCTATATATCTGACGACAACGCGCTTGGACCGACCAAGGGCCGCTCTCGCGCGAGACTTGAGATCGGCCGGTATCGCAGGCTTGAAATCCATCGATATCATGGGGTCATCCGCCTTCAGCATGCGATGAATATTTGCGGCTCAGAGCAAACGGGAGATCGTCATGACGGCACAGCCCACCACCGCGCCCATTAAAAACCCCGATCGCTTTTTCATCGATGGCCAATGGGTCCAGCCGTCCACGTCGAAGCGTCTCGACGTCATCAACAGCGGCACGGAAGAAGTCTTCGTCAGCGTCGCGGAAGCGGCCGAGGCCGACGTGAACCGCGCGGTCGCCGCCGCGCGCAAAGCGTTCGACAAAGGACCCTGGCCGCGGATGAGCCATGCCGAGCGCGCGAAATATCTTCACGCCATCGCCCGGGAAATCGAAGCGCGCGCGCCGGATCTCGCACAAATCTGGACCGTCGAGTCGGGTATCGTCCACGGCGTCGCCGGAGGCGTCATGCAGAGCCTTGGCTCTGTGTATGACTATTACGCCGATCTCGCCGAAACCTTTCCCTTTGTCGAGAAGCACAAACCGCTCGGCGGCGGAAATGTCGGGCTTCTCGTGCGCGAGCCGGTCGGCGTCGCTGCCGCGATCATTCCCTGGAATGGCCCGGTCTTGCTCATCGCCTACAAAGTCGCGCCCGCGCTGCTCGCCGGTTGCACCGTCATCATCAAGGCTTCGCCGGAAGCACCGGGAAGCGCCTATGTGATTGCGGAAATTTGCGAGAAAGTCGGCCTGCCGCCGGGCGTCGTGAATGTCCTCACCGCGGACCGTGACGTTTCCGAGCTGCTCGTCCGTCACCTGGACGTCGATAAGGTCACATTCACGGGCTCGACCGCGGCCGGACGCAAGATCGCGTCGATCTGCGGCGAGCGCATCGCCCGCTGCACCCTGGAGCTCGGCGGCAAATCGGCAGCCGTCATTCTCGACGACTACGATGTCAAGACGGCAGCCGACACGATCGCGGGATTGGCGACCTTCATCACAGGGCAGGTCTGCTCGGCACTCACCCGCATCGTCGTGACAAAGAAGCGCCACGACGCTTTGCTCGACGCGTTGAGCGCGTCGTTCGGCGCGATTAAAGTGGGCGATCCCTTCAATGCGCAAACCCAGATGGGACCGCTCGCGATGAGCCGCCAGCGCGATCGCGTTGAGCACTACATCGCCAAGGGCAAGGCTGAAGGCGCCAAGCTCGCGACCGGCGGCACACGTCCGAAGCATCTCAATCGCGGCTATTTCATCGAGCCGACGGTGTTCGGCAATGTCGACAATAATTTCACGATCGCGCGCGAAGAGATCTTCGGACCGGTGCTGAGCGTCATTCCCGCCGAGAACGAGGCCAACGCGATCGACATCGCCAACGACACGATCTTCGGACTGAACGCTTCGGTGTTCACGAACGACGTCGAACGCGCCTATGCCACCGCGCGCCAACTGCGGTCCGGCACCGTCGGGCACAATTCCTTCCGCTCCGATTTCAGCATCGCCTTCGGCGGCTTCAAGCAATCGGGCATCGGACGCGAAGGCGGCACGGAAGGCCTGCACCCCTTCCTCGAAGCGAAAACGGTGATCTTGGACGGCATGCCCGGCAAGCTGTAGGGCTGTGAAATCTTAGAATGCTTCGCCTCGCGAGCTCGTTCGTGCAGCATTCCTTTGAACTCTGAGGAACCGGGGTTGGCGCTCCCTACGGGAGTCGAACCCGTCTTTCAAGATTGAAAATCTTGCGTCCTAACCGATAGACGAAGGGAGCCGCGGCGGCGGGGCCGACCTATAGCCGCCCGGGCGTCGCGTGGCAAGCAATCTGGGTCTGCGGTGGTGTCTCAGTCAGAAAAAGCATCCTTCGAGGCCGCCTTCCGGCGGCACCTCAGGATGAGGCCGGAGTGTTCGAATTTCCTCATCCTGAGGTGCCCGCGAAGCGGGCCTCGAAGGATAGGAAATTCGGTTTTCAGTGCCCTCGGGCGTCGGCCAGGATGAGGTCCGCGGCCCGCCAGCCGACGGCCATGGCCGGCGCGTTGGTGTTGCCCGAGGGGAGGTCGGGCATCACCGAGCAGTCGGCGACGCGCAGGCCGCGCACGCCCCGGACGCGCAGACGCTCGTCGACCACCGAGCGGTTGTCGCGGCCCATGCGGCAGGTCCGCACGGCGTGCGTCCCGCAGGTCCCCATGGTGTGCACGAAGTCGAGAATCTCCTTGTCGGTCTGCGCCGCGGCGCTCGGCGCTTTCTCGTCGGCGAGAACGGGCGCGAGGCCCGGCTGACTCACATAGCGGCGGACATAGCGGATGGTCTCGATCGCAAGCGCGCAATCCTCCGGCGTGGTGAGCCAGTTCGGCGTGATGACGGGTGGCGTGTCGGGATTGGCGCTGTCGATGTTCACGGTGCCTTCGCTCGTCAGATGCAGCATCTGCACATAGACCGACATGCCGGGCACCGTGTCGCTCGTCATCGTCGGGTTCGCGACGTTCTGGCCCTCGGGCCGCTGCATCGTGAGGCCACCGAGATAGAGCTGCACATCGGGCCGTTTCGCTTCCGGCAACAGCCGCACGAACGCGCCGACCTCGAGCGGACCCGTGCCGAGCGGTCCGCTGCCGCGCGCGAGATATTCGACAATCGACGCGGCAAGACCGAGCCCGCGCAGCCGGTGATTGATGCCGCGGTCGCCTTGCAGATGCCAGGTCATGGTGACGCCGAGATGCTCGAGCATCCGCCCGCCGACTTCCGGCGTGTCGGTGACGACGGGAATGCCGAGGCGTCGGAGAAGTGTTGCGTCACCAATCCCCGAGCGCTGCAGAATCTGCGGGCTGTTCAACGCACCGGCGGAGATGATGATTTCGCCGTGACAGGCAAAGTCGACGGCATGCCCCCCGATACGACACGCGACGCCGGCCGCGCGGCCGTCCGCGAACGTAATCCGGTCGACCGTCACATGGGTTTTGACATCCAGATTGTGCCGGTGTCGCGACGGCTTCAAAAACCCTTCCGCCGCGCTGATGCGCCGGCCGCGCTTGATGTTGTGGCTGAAATAGCCGACGCCCTCGGCCTTGCCGTCGTTGAGGTCGTCCTTGCGCGGAAGGCCCATCTGCTCGCCCGCTTCAATCATGCGTTCGGCAAGGGGATAGCGCATCGTGCCGCCGCTGATGGCGACGGGACCCCCGACGCCGCGCATGCCGTCGTCGCCCAGCTGGTGGTCCTCGATCGCGCGATACGCGGACTTCATCGCCGGCCAGTCCCACTCCGACCCCGCCTCGCGCGCCCAATTCGCGAAATCTTCGGGCACACCGCGGACATAAATCATGCCGTTGATGGCGGACGACCCGCCGAGGCCTTTGCCGCGCACCCAGCTCTCATGAACATCGATGCCGTTCGCGCGCGGCTGATGGATTTGGTAGCCCCAGGTGTGCACCGGGTCCATCGCGAGCTTCGAGAAGCCCTTGGGGATGGGGATGAGCCAGCTCGTGTTCTCGCCGCCCGCCTCCAGAAGCAACACGCGCCTGGAAGGGTCGGCGGAGAGCCGGTTCGCGAGCACGCAGCCCGCCGAGCCCGCGCCGATGATGATGTAATCGTAGCTGTCCTGCATCGTGCGGCTATACGACGAGTGGGCGCGGGAACGGACAAGCGCAAAGGGTGGCTGCCGTTGCTTCACACGGCAAAGCCAATTGCTCAGGGCTTGGCCGCGTCCTCGATGTGAAGCTCGAGCGGGCCGCCGCGGCGGTCGGGCTTGAGCCGGCCGGCGAGATGGCAGCGCCCGCCGCGGGCGCCCAGCAGCGCCTCGCCCAAGGGCGTGCCCACGGTGCGGAAGGCAATCGCCTTGATGCGGCCGCCGGCCGCGTCCTCGACCGAAAGCCGGATGTGGTGTTCGCCCACCACGTCGGCATAGAGCACATGGGCATCGGGCAGCGCGAACAGCGGCTCCGGGAAGCCCGCGCCGAAGGGCGCCGCGCGGCCGATGAGCTCGGCCAAATCGGCGCCCGGGCCCAATGCCGCGACCACGCCGTCGAGCCACAGGGCCGGCGCTGCCAGCGCCGCGCGGATGGAGGACGCGAGCCGCCGGTCGAGGTCGGCCAGCAGCGCCGGGATGCCATCGCGTTTGACCGAAAGCCCGGCCGCCATCGCATGCCCGCCGCCGCTGAGCAGCAGGCCGTGGTCGGCCGCCTCGCGCACCGCGCGTCCGAGGTCGGTGCCCGCGACGGACCGGCCTGAGCCGCGGCCCACCTCATCGAGAAATCCCACCACGATGGCTGGGCGCTGATAGCGCTCCTTGAGCCGGCTCGCCACGATGCCGACCACGCCGGGATGCCAGCCTTCGCCGCCCAGCACGATGGGGCCCCAGGCGCTTGCCCGACCCTCGCCCGCCTCGATACGCGCGATGGCATCCTCGAGCACCATCGCCTCGATCGCCTGGCGCTCGCGGTTGTGAACGTCGAGCGTCTGGGCAAGCTCGCGCGCTTCAATGGCGTCATCGGTCGCGAGCAACCGCGCGCCGAGGTCGGCCGCCCCCACGCGACCGCCCGCGTTCACCCGCGGCCCCAACAGGAAGCCCAGATGATAGGCCTCCGGCGTGCGATCGAGACGCGCCACCTCGGCCAGCGCGCGCAGACCTGCATTCGTTGTGCGCGCCATCACCTTGAGACCCTGGGTGACGAACACGCGATTGAGCCCGGTGAGCGGCACGACATCCGCGACGGTGCCGAGCGCGACGAGGTCGAGAAGGCTCATGAGGTCCGGCGCCTCGCGCCCCTGCGCCGCATACCAGCCGCGCGCCCGCAGCACGCGGTTGAGCGCGACGAGCAGGAGAAAGGTGACCCCCACGGCCGCAAGCTCGGTGAGCCCGCTCGTATCGTCGAGACGATGGGGATTCAGGATGGCATAGGCCGGCGGCAAGGCGGCGCTCGCCTGATGATGGTCGGCGACGATGACCTCGAGCCCGATGGCGTCCGCATGCTTGAGCGCGGCGAACGCTTGCGTCCCGCAATCGACGGTCACCACGACACGCACGCCGTTCGCCTTCAGCCGTTCGAAGGCCGGCGCGCTCGGCCCATAGCCCTCGACGAGGCGATCGGGGATGTAGACCGTGAGCGGCACGCCGAGCGCATTGAAGAAACGCTTCATCAGCGCCGACGAGGTGCCGCCGTCGACATCGTAATCGCCGAACACGGCGACGCCCTCGCCCGCCTCGACGGCGCGCGCAAGCCGCTCCGCCGCGCGGTCCATGTCGCGCAAGGAGGACGGGTCCGGCAGCGCCGTGCGCAAGCTGGGCTGAAGCACCTGCCCCGCATCGGCCAGCGTCACCCCGCGGCCAGCCAGAATCCGCGCGAGCAGGTCCGGCAAATCATGGGCCTGCATGAGCTCATAGGCCCGCCGCTCGTCGGCCAGGCGCGGCCGCCAGGCCCGCCCGGTGACCGAGCGCACAACGCCCAGCACCGCAGGCTCCGGACCGGGAAGCACCTCAGCCGCAGCACCCATGAAACGCCCGCTCACAGAGTTAGAGAGGCGTGGAGTCTAGGGGGTGATTCTCGGAAGGGACAAGGGCAATGGTGGTCGCCCTACATCGCGCGAACCCTGAGGAGGAACTGGTCGACCTTGTCATTCAGGCCCGAGGCCTGGTCGGCGAGGGACTGGGCGACGGTCAGCACGCTGGTCGACGAGCGTCCGGTATCCTCGACGGCGTGCAGAACACCGTTGATGTTGGCGGCGACCTCACGCGTTGCGGCCGATTGCTCCTCGACCGCGCCGGAGATGGCGGCGCTGAACTCGTTGACCTTGGCGATGACGGTGGCGATGTCCTTGATGGCCTTGGCCGTGTTTCCGCTCGAGCTCTGAATGGCCTGAATTTGCGCGCCGATCTCCTGGGTCGCTTTCGCCGTCTGGGCGGCGAGAGACTTCACCTCGGCCGCGACGACCACGAAGCCCTTCCCCACCTCGCCGGCGCGCGCCGCCTCGATGGTGGCGTTGAGCGCCAGAAGATTGGTCTGGCTCGCAATGTCGGTGATGATGCCAGTGACGTCGCCGACCTTCTCGGCGGCGTCGACGAGATCGCGCACCATCTGCTCCGAACCATGGGCCGTGTCGACGGCCTGACCGATGACTTGCATCGATTTTGACACTTGCGACGCGATCTCTCCCACGGTTGTCGCCATTTCCTCGGTAGCGGCGGAGACCGTGCTCGATTGCTGCTCGGTCTGGCGCGCGGCCGCGGCGAGCGTTTGCGCCGTCGAGCGCATCTGATCGGCCGACGACGCCACTGCCTGCACCAAAGCCTTCACGCCACTTTCGAACTCGGACGCCAGCATGGCGTTCCGCGCCTTCCGCGCAGAGACATCGGTCGCGAACTTCACGACTTTCCAGGGCTTGCCGTTGAGATCGAGAATGGGATTGTACGACGCCTCGATCCAGACGACCTTGCCGTTCTTGCCGATGCGCTTGAATTGGGCGGCCTGAAACTCGCCCTGGCGCAACGCGTCCCAGAATTTCTTGTAGTCCGCCGTCCGTTCGTAGCCGGGCTCGACGAACAGGCTGTGATGCTTGCCGCGGATCTCGTCGAGCCGATAACCCATCAGGGTCAGAAAATTCTGGTTGGCCGTAACGACGGTGCCGTCGAGCTCGAATTCCACGACGGCCTGAGAGCGACCAATCGTCTCCACCTTGCCGGCGATATCCGCGTATTGGATTTTCTTTTCGGAAATGTCGATCGCGAATTTGGCGATCTTGAACGGCCGGCCCTGACGATCGAACAGCGGGTTGTAGGAGCCTTCGATCCACACCTCCCGTCCACCCTTGCCGATGCGCTTGAATTCACCCGAGACGAATTCGCCGCGGCGCAGCCTCGCCCAAAGGTCTTTATACTGATCGCCTTTCGCGTAATCCGGATCGACGAAAATGCTGTGATGTCGCCCCTCGATCTCGTGGAGCGCATAACCCATCGCCCGGAGGAAATTATCGTTCGCGGTAATGATGGTTCCATCGAGGTTGAGCTCGATGATCGCTTGCGCCTTGTGTAACGCAGCAATCAAGGCACGGGCTTCATTTCGAAGGTCTAGCATTGACATTGCGGTAGCCTTTGGTGTTCGGGACAGAACGGTGCAAACGCCACCCCCGCGTTAGGAATGGTAGGCCTCATTGCTAAACGAGTGGTTGCCGCCTCTCGACATTCGCAACCCGCTGGCCACCGACCGGGAAGGATTGCGACAGACCCTGTTGGGGCCCCACTATGTGATCCCACCTAAAGGGAAAATTGCTTCACGCTGCAGCCCGAAGGCCGCCTTCCACAGTCTGCTTCCCCGGATGCTTTCCAGATGATTACATGTGCCCGCCCGCGCCAAGTGGGCGGAACGATGCGAGGATCGATGCCATGGATTTGGGCCTTGCCGACAAGACGGTGATCCTTTCGGGCGGCAGCAAGGGGCTCGGCCGGGCGATCGCCCACGAGTTCGCTCAGGAAGGGGCGCAGGTGTTCGTCATTGCCCGGGGCCGGGACGCGCTGGAGGCGACGGTCGAGTCGATACGTGCCGCGGGCGGCACCGCGATCGGCCATCGCGCCGACATGTTCGACGCCGCACAAATCGACGACGCCGTGCGCGCCTGCATCAAGGCGTTCGCCGCGCCCGACATCATGGTCTCGAATCTCGACGTACCCGATGCGCTGCCCAATTCGGCGTTCGACATCCGCTTCGACGACACGACCGATCAGGATTTTGTCCGCACCCATGAGCAGATGGTGATGAGCGTCATCCATTTCATCCGCGCGGTGGTGCCGGGCATGAAGGCGAAGCGCTGGGGCCGGCTTCTCACGGTCGGCTCCTATGCGATGAAGGAGCCGCACGCGCCGCCGCTCCAACTCCTGCTCTCCAACACGGAGCGCGGTGCGGTCGTCGGCCTGTTCAAGACGCTATCCTTCGAGCTCGGCCCTTACAACATCACCGCGAACATCATCGGCACGGGCGCGTTCGACACCGATCTCGCCACCGGATATTTCAAGCTCTATGGCGTGACCAAAACGGAATATGAGGAGCAGTTGCGCGCGAGCCCTTGCGGCGTGCCGCGGCTGGGCCGGCCCGAGGAGCTTGCAGCGCTCGCCGTCTTCTTGAGCTCGGAGCCCGCCGCGTTCGTCAATGGCGAGCTCGTCACCATCACCGGCGGCGCCTATCAGGGCACGTTTTAGGAGGGTTTCCGCATGGACATGGGTCTTCGCGGCAAGTCCGCACTTATTTCGGGCGGCAGCAAGGGCATCGGCCGCGCCATCTCGATTGCGCTTGCGGCCGAAGGGGCGCATGTCACCGTCGCTTCGCGCGGGCGCGAGGCGATCGACGAGACGGTCGACCTCATCCGCGCCGCGGGCGGCAAGGCGACCGGCGTCGCCGCCGACATGACGGAGGAAGCAGGCGTTGCGGCGGCCGTCACCGAAGCCACACGCGCGTTCTCGCCGCCGCTCATCGCAGTCTCGAATGTCGACGCACCGGATGCGCGGCGCGGCGCGGCGTTTCGTTGCGGGCTCGAGGACGCAACCAACGAGGAGATTTTCGAAGCGTTCGACGGCATGGTCATGAGCGTGGTGCGTCTCACGCGCGCCGTGCTGCCGGCGATGAAAGAGCGGCAGTGGGGCCGGCTCGTCAACATCGGCTCGAAATCGATGAAGCAGCCCCACGCGCCGCCGACGCAGAAGGTTCTCTCGAATATCGGCCGGCTTGGCGTCGTCGGCCTGATGAAGACGCTGTCCTACGAATATGGCCGCTACAACATCACCGCGAACATCATCGCGACCGGGCAGATTGCGACCGACCTCGCGGGCGATGCCTACAAGGCTCGTGGCGTCACCTTCGCCGAGCAGGAAGAGAAGATGCGCGCACAGGGCGTCGGCGCCTGCCGGTTCGGCAAGCCCGAGGAAATGGCGGCGGTCGCGGTGTTCCTCTGCTCCGAGCGCGCGAGCTTCATCAGCGGCGTGACGCTCGGCGTCCACGGCGGCATGCAGAAAATGCTGTTGTAGGGGTATCGACAAAACGACCCCCGGAGCTGGCCCCGGGGGTCGTGTGCGGACGACGTCGGTCGCCGTTACTTCCGCAGGGTGCGGCCGTAGCTCCGATTCGCGGTCTCGGCTGCCGCCTTGGCCTCGTCGGCCGCGGCCTTGGCTTCCGCCGCAGCCTGCTTGGCCTCGGCCGCAGCGCGCTCCGCCGAGGCTTGCGAAGCCTGCATGGCCTGCATGTTCTCTTTTTGATGGGCGCAGCCGCTCAGCGCCAGGCCACCCATGGTGACCCCGACGACCGCGGCAATCTTCATCATTTTGGTCATGGCTCGTTCCCTATCTCTTTCGGTTTGAACGTCAGGCCCCGACACGCTTTACCACCCGGAGGAGGAAACCGACAAGCTCGCGCTCGGTTCCGTCGGAAGGCCTCTCCCCTGGAAGACTTGCCAAATCAGGAGTGGTTGCGCAAAAAGGCGGGAGCAACGCATTGGGGTCAGCGCGAGACAGATGAATGAAGCGACCAGAGCCTAGCCGGGAGAGCCCCCGAATCAGACGTCGGGCCGGCCTCGCGCTCTCGGTCCTGTTGGGGGCGGTCGTGCTCGTCTCCGGCTGCGTCGGGATGAACCCGGACCCGCCCGACCTCACCGTGTCCGGCGATATGATGGGCACTCTGCGCAAGACCAGGAGCCGCCACGAGGACGTCGTCTTCGACATCGCGCGCAAGAACGACCTGGGCATTCTCGAAGTGCTTGCAGCCAATCCGGGCCTCAAGGTCTGGCTGCCCGGCGAAGGCACGCGCATCCTGCTGCCTTCCGCGCACATCATCCCGCGCGCGCCCCACGAAGGCGTTCTCATCAACGTCGCCGAGCTTCGGCTCTACTATTTCAAAAGCGGCAACCTCTTGATGACCGCGCCCATCGGCATCGGGCGCGAGGGCTACACGACACCGCTCGGCGTCACGAAGGTGGTCAAGAAGCAGAAGGACCCGGTCTGGTATCTCACCGCATCGGAGCGCAAGGACCATCCCGAGCTGCCGGCGTCCATGCCGCCCGGGCCGGACAATCCGCTCGGCGCTTACGCGCTGCGTCTCGGCTGGCCCGCCTATCTCATTCACGGCACCAACACGCCGGATGGTGTCGGCCAATGGACGAGCCGCGGCTGCATCCGCATGTATCCCGAAGACATCGAGCAGCTCTACACGATGGTGCCGGTCGGCACCGCCGTACGCGTCGTCGACCAACCGGTCAAGCTCGGCACGCGCGAGGGCGAGCTGTTCCTGCAGGTGCATCCGTCGCCGAAACAGTTCGACGAGCTGTCGCTCGATCGGCTGCCGGCGAAAATTGCGACAGACAAGGATGAGGCCTGGGTCAAGGCCAACACCAAGACCCGAACAGCCGAGCTCGATTGGACCACGATCCGCAAAGCGCTGAGCACGCGTGACGGCGTGGCGGTGCAAATTACCAATCCGCAGACCCATCCGGTCTCGCTCGACGAAGCGCGCGGACTATTCTTTTGAGAGGGGCTACCCGATGACAGGCAATCCTGGAGCGCCGCGGCGCCGTGCCGTTCTTCTTGCATTGGGCGGCGCCTTTCTCGTCGCGCCGCATGCGCTGGCGGCGGCCGGCGAAACGCCCACGGCCGACGCCATTCTGGTGCTCAAATCCCGCCGCAGGTTGTACGTGCTCAGCAAGGGCAACGTGCTCAAGCGCTATTGCATCGGCCTCGGCCGCCAGCCCGAAGGCGCCAAGCTGCAACTCGGCGATCAGCGCACGCCCGAGGGCTTCTACACGATCGACGGTCGCAACGCTCAGAGCAAATATCACCGCGCGCTGCACATCTCCTATCCCAATGAGGAGGATGCGATCGCCGCGCGCCGCGCCGGCGTCGATCCCGGCGACGGCATCGAGATCCACGGCTTTCCCGACGACTTCAAGACCGCGGACGCCAAGGGCTGCTCCGCCGATTGGACGGACGGCTGCATCGCCGTCCCGAACGAAGCCATCGACGAAATCTGGGACATGGTCGGCGATGGCACGCTGGTCGAGATCCGGAAGTAGAGCGAAGGCTGAAAATCCGGGCACGGACGATCCCCTCTCCCCTCCGGGGAGAGGGAGCTACAAGAACTGCTCCCCGACAAGCTCCTCGCTCAAGGTCCAGAGCACCCGGGCGCGTGAAGCATCGAGGGCGTAGGACATGACGCCGGGGCGAACGCCGGGCGTGTCGTCGACCATGGCCACGTTGCAATCCTCGCAATAACGCCCGGCGACCTCGTCTGCGCGCGCGGTGACCGCGCACCAGACCGAGGTGGCAGCACCCTGCGGGACCGTCTTGAAGAAACTCTGCGCGAGACCCAGGTCGTTCGACTTCACCTGCTCGATGACCTTTGCCAGCGCTGTCGGCGTGATGTGGCGGCCAAGCTCGGTGTTGATGTTGCCGGGATTGAGCGCCGTCGCGCGCACGCCCCGCGTCTTGTGCCGTCGGTCGAACTCGAGCGCGAACAGGACATTCGCGGTCTTCGAACGGCCATAAGATTCCCACTCGCCGTAAGGTGTGCGCGCAAAGCCGGGATCGTCGAGATTGACATCCGAAAAACGATGCCCCGAGGACGACACCATCACAACGCGGGCGCCGGGCCGCAGCAGCGACTGGATTTTGTTGACGAGGACAAAATGGCTGAGGTGATTGGTGCCGAATTGCAGGTCGTGCCCGTCCTTCGTCCAGCCTTGAGGGCACGCCATGATGGCCGCGTTGCAGATGACGCCGTCGAAGGGTTTGCCGGCCGCAAGCAGCTGGTCGGCGCAGGCACGCACGCTCGCGAGCGACGCAAGCTCGAGGTCGGCGAGGGAAAGGCGGCCGCCATTCGCTTTGGTGATGTCATCGGTCCGCGCATGACCCTTGGCGCGGTCCCGCACGGTGCCGACCACCTCCGCGCCATGAGCCGTCAGAACGCGCGCGGTCTCGACCCCAAGGCCGGCCGAAACACCTGTCACCAGAAACCGCTTGCCGCCGAGATTGGCGCCGGCCAGAACCTCGTCCGTCGTGCTCGCCCCGCCGAATTGCGTGCTCATGCAGTTCCTCCCGTTTTCATGTTGGCGCGCATCGTAGGCCGGATAGGAGGGCCTGCAAAGGCGGCAGAAAAGCGAGATGGGCCGGACAGCGCTTCCGCTTCCGGGTTTGCGTTCGCTTCGCTCCGAGAATGAGGGGAGCGGGGACGCGGGCATTCACTCGACTTTGGGACTTGCGTCCCCGCTACGGCTGCTGGATACCAAGGTGGCCTCACCGTCGCACCAGCGCGCCGCCCGGCCCGCGCGAGATTGATGTTGCAATCATCACCCCCTCTGCGGGCCGGCACGCAAAGTGTAAGCGTGGTCCATGGGGGTGGGGATTACTTATTTGCGGCGCCCGTGGCCCACCCTTCGAAACGCCTGCTGCGCAGACTCCTCAGGATGAGGTATGAGTTGGCGGCAAGCTGTTGCTTCGAGTTCCATATCACCGACCTCATCCTGAGGAGTTCGCCGTAGGCAAGCGTCTCGAAGGATGGGCCCCAAGCACAGGTCTCTCAAACGCCCTTGTGATCGCGACGGTGCTTGGCTTGGATCCAGCGGACCGTGCCGGTGGACGAGCGCATGACGATGGTGTGGCTTTCGATGAACTCGCCGTCGACATGAATGCCCTTGAGCATGCTGCCGTCGGTGACGCCGGTCGCGGCAAACATGACGTCGCCTTGCGCGAGCTCTTCCATCACATATTTGCGGTCGAGATCGGTGATGCCGATGCGCTTTGCGCGGGTGCGCTCGTCGTCGGTGGAGAACACGAGACGGCCCTGCATCTGGCCGCCGATGCAGCGCAGCGCCGCCGCCGCGAGGACGCCTTCCGGCGCGCCGCCGATACCGAGATAGATGTCGATGCCAAGTGCGCGGTCCGTCGTGTGAATGACGCCGGCAATGTCGCCGTCCGGGATGAGACGGATCGAGGCACCGGTCGAGCGCACGCGTTCGATGATCTGCGCGTGACGCGGCCGATCGAGAATGCAGGCGCTGATCTCGCTCGGGCGCACGCCTTTGGCCTTGGCGAGCGCGCGGATGTTGTCCGCGGGATCGGCGTCGAGATCGACAACCCCCGGCGGATAGCCGCCGCCGACGGCGATCTTGTTCATATAGACGTCCGGCGCGTGAAGCAGGCTGCCGCCTTGCGCGATGGCGACGACGGCGAGCGCATTCGGCGCGGCCTTGGACGTCAGCGTCGTGCCTTCGAGCGGATCGAGCGCGATGTCGACGACGGGGCCGCGGCCCGTGCCGACCTTTTCGCCGATATAGAGCATCGGCGCCTCGTCGCGCTCGCCTTCGCCGATCACCACCGTGCCCTGGATCTCGCAGGTGTTGAGCGCCTTGCGCATGGCGTCGACCGCGGCCTGGTCGGCTGCCTTTTCGTCGCCACGCCCGATCAGGTGATAGGAGGCGACGGCGGCGGCTTCCGTCACCCGCGCCAGCTCCAGCGTGAGAATACGGTCCAGCGTGCCCGTGCTCGTCTTTACTTCGCCCATTCTCATGCTCCCGCCTTGAGGCCGTCCCGCTTTAGAACGCCTCTATCCTGATCATACACGGCGCCTCGACCACATTGGCGAGGCCCGCAATCGCCTTCAAAGCCTGTGCCATGACCGCTTCCCGCGCTTCATGGGTAATCATAACGACGGAAACCGGCGCGCCGGGATCCCGTCCGCGCTGTACCATGCTTTCGATCGAGATGTCGTAGCCCGAAAGGATACCCGCGATTTCCGCGATCACGCCCGGACGGTCCAGCGCCGTGAAGCGCAGATAGAAGCTGCCCTCCCGCGAGGCGAGCGGCGTCGCTTCCGTGGTGCCGGGCACCGGCTTCTGAAAGGCCGGCATGACGAGGCCACGCGCGATATCGGCAAGATCGGAAAGAACCGCCGAGGCCGTGGCCCCTGCCCCCGCCCCGGGACCTTCGAGCACGAGGCGCCCCAAGGGATCGGCTTCGATCACGATCGCATTGTAAGCGCCGTCGACATCGGCAATAGGCGTGTGCTGCGGCACCATGGCGAGATGCACATGCTGGCGCACGCCCGCACCCGTCGCTTCGGCGATGGCGAGCAGCTTGATGGCGTAGCCGAACTCGCGCGCGTAATCGAAATCGACGCTCGAGATCTTGGTGATGCCTTCGCGAAACACGCCTTCGAAATCGATCGGCGTGCCGAAGGCGAGCGCGCTCAGGATGGCGAGCTTGTGCGCCGCGTCGGTGCCTTCCACATCGAAGCTCGGATCGGCCTCCGCATAGCCGAGCCGCTGCGCCTCCTTCAGCACCGCGGCGAAGTCGCCCTTCCCCGCGGCCATCTGTGTCAGGATGAAATTGCAGGTGCCGTTCAGGATGCCGTAGAGCTTGCTCACCCGGTTGACGACGAGGGCCTCGCGCAGCGTCTTGATGATGGGCACGCCACCCGCGACGGCAGCCTCATAGGCGAAGGCCGTGCCCGAGCGCTCGGCCATGGCGGCCAGCGTCGCGCCGTGATGGGCGATGAGCGCCTTGTTCGCCGTGACGACATGCTTGCCGCGCCGGAACGCTTCGGTCACCAGTGCGCGCGCGACACCGTCGGCGCCGCCGACAAGCTCCACCACGACATCGACGTCGTTGCGCTCCGCGAGCTCAACGGTCTCCGAAACCCATGTGTAATCCGAGAGATCGACGCCGCGCCACCGCGTGCGATCGCGCGCGGACACCGCGGTCAGCTTGAGGCGACGGCCCGTGCGCTCGGCCAGAAGATCGCCGCGCTCGATGATGAGGCGCGCGACCCGCGCGCCCACGGTGCCGAGCCCGGCGAGGCCGACGCGCAACGGCGCACTCATGAGGCGGCCCGTTTCGGCGGCGTGGCGGGATCGAACACGGCGTCAGGCGCCGGAGGCACGCCACGTGCCGCCAGGAACTTGCGCACATTGCGCGCCGCCTGCCGGATGCGCTGCTCGTTCTCGACCAAACCGATGCGCACATAGCCTTCGCCATATTCGCCGAAGCCGATGCCCGGCGAGACGGCGATCTCGGCCTCTTCGAGCAGGAGCTTGGCGAAGCCCAGCGAGCCCAGCTCCTTGAAGGCCTCTGGCACCGGCGCCCAGGCGAACATCGAAGCGGGCGGGCTCGGGATCGGCCAGCCGGCGCGCGTCATCGTCTCGACGAGCGTGTCGCGGCGCGCTTTGTAGATCCCGCGGATCTCGTCGACGCAGCTCTGCGGTCCATTGAGCGCGGCGGACGCCGCGACCTGGATCGGCGTGAAGGCCCCGTAATCGAGATAGGACTTGATGCGCCCCAGCGCTCCGATCAGCCGCTCGTTGCCGGCGGCATAGCCGACGCGCCAGCCGGGCATCGCATAGGTCTTGGACAGCGACTGGAACTCGATCGCGATTTCCTTCGCACCGGGTACCTGAAGAATGGAGGGCGGCGGCTCGCCTTCGAAATAGATATCGGCATACGCCAGGTCCGACAGGATGAAGAGCTCGTGCTTGGTGCAGAAGCGCACGGCCTCCTCGTAGAAGTCGAGGCCCACGACCTGCGCGGTCGGATTGGAGGGGAAGTTGAGCACGACAGCAATCGGTGCCGGCACCGAGTGACGCACCGCGCGCTCGAGTGTGCGGAAGAACTCGTCGCCCGGCCCCTGCGGCCCGAACTGGATCGGCATGTGACGGATCACCGCGCCGGCCAGGATGAAGCCGAACGCGTGAATGGGATACGACGGGTTCGGCACCACGACCACGTCACCCGGCCCGGTGATCGCCATGGCGAGGTTGGCGAAGCCCTCCTTCGAGCCCAAGGTCGCGATCACCTCGCGCTCGGGATCGAGCTGAACGCCGAAGCGACGGCGGTAATAGCCGGCCATCGCGCGCCGCAGGCCCGGGATGCCGCGCGAGGCCGAGTAGCGATTCGTGCGCGGATTGCGCGCCGTCTCGACCAGCTTCTCGATGATATGCGGCGGCGTGGGCATATCCGGATTGCCCATGCCGAAGTCGATGATGTCGGCGCCGGCCGCACGCGCCTTCGCCTTGAGGCGGTTAACCTCCTCGAAGATGTAAGGCGGCAGGCGCTTGATCCGGTGAAACTCGTCTTTCATGGCTAGGTCAATCTTTAGGCCAGCTTCAAATTGGGACCCGATTGTTATCACAAACCCGCCGTCCCGCGCGGGTGTCCTCCCGGGTTGTTTGCTCGAAGATCGCGCCCCGGCACCAAAACGGCGTTAAGACCGCGGCACTGCGGGGTCGGCGGGCTTGATGGTGACCGGGGTCGTCGGCTGAGCCGGCAAAGGTTCGACCGCGTTCGGGTCCGGCGCGGGCTTCGTCTTGTGCCCGAAGAACCGCTCCCACATCCCTGGTTTCTTGGGTTCATTTGCCGCGGTTTGCGCGCCGGGAGCGGCGGCTGCGGCAGGTTGAGCCGGTACGGCAGCCGTCGTGCTCTTCGCCGCGCCCGCGGCGTCCGCCGTTTTCGTCGCGGCGGGAGAGGCCGGGGCGGCTGGAGATACAGCGCCGGTCGGCGCAGAGACGGCCGGCTCGGCGCCAGCGACCTCCGGAGCTGGAATGGTCGGCGCTTTGGGAAAGAGCTCGGACGCCGCGCGGTCGGCGACCAGTTCGTTCTGCATCACGCGCCGGTCGGCGATCGTCTCGGTAATCTTCGGACGGGCCGGCACGGAACCGAGCTTCGGATAAGGATCGTGCAAGTTGGGCTGGTCCTTGCCGCCGCCATAACCCTTCGTCGGATCGCCCAAAATAGGCTCGTTCTGACGCCAGATCTTGCCTGCGGTGGTGCAGCCGGCCATCACAGCGGCCAAGCTCACGCCGAGCATCGCAGCGCCGATGGACCTCAGCGCCGTGTCTCCAAGCCGCGATGGACTTCCAACCAAACTCATTCCACATCTCCGTTTCAATGCGCGCGGGCCGGGTCTAGACTGACGGAGGACCTGACGAAAAAGCGGCGTACATCACAATTTAGCTCGAAAAAGGGCTTAAAAGGGGAGAACTCGATCACCATAGCAGAGTCGAGGCGTGCAGATCCCCCTTGGTCGGCCCCCCTGGTCGCCTTCGACTTTGAAAGAGACCGCCATGGATATGAACAAGCCAACCTCGGGCGATCGGTCCAAGACCGCGCCCCGGCCTGACGCCCAGGAGCAGCGGACGATGCCGGATCCGGCGCTGTTCGCGAAGAACATGGTCAAGGTTCTCGTCCAGAGCCAGAAGCTGGTCAGCGCCTTCCTCAAGTCCGAGGCCCAATCGCGTGACCCGAAAGTCGTCGATCCCTTCAACCTCGGCGGCGCCTTCACCGAGCTTCTGGCCCGTCTCCTCTCCGATCCGCGCAAGCTCGTCGAAGCCCAGCTCGATCTCTGGCAAAGCCATGTGAGCCTGTGGCAGCAGACCATGAGCCGTATTCTTGGCCGCGAGGGCACGGTGACGCCCCTGATCGCACCGCCCCCGGGCGACAAGCGCTTCAAAGACGAGGCCTGGGAGCAGAACGAGATTTTCGACTTCATCAAGCAGTCCTACCTGCTGACGGCACGCTGGCTGCAGAACACGACGGCCGAGGTTCAGGGCCTGGACGACAAGACCAAGAAGAAGCTCGAATTCCACATCAAGCAGTTCGCCGACGCCATCGCGCCGACCAATTTCGTGCTGACGAACCCCGAGGTCTTGCGCGCCACCATCAACGAGAATGGCGAGAATCTCGTGCGCGGCCTGAAGCATGTGCTCGAGGATCTCGAGCGCGGCAAGGGTAAGCTGCTCATCCGGCAGACCGACACGAGCGCCTTCAAGCTCGGCGTCAATGTCGCGACGACACCTGGCAAGCTCATCTTCCGCAACGCGCTCATCGAGGTGATCCAGTACGATCCCACGACCGAGACGGTGTATGAGCGCCCGCTCCTCATCTTCCCCGCCTTCATTAACAAGTTCTACATCCTCGACCTGAACGAGAAGAAATCCTTCGTCAAATGGGCGGTCGCGCAAGGCTTCACCGTGTTCATCGTGTCCTGGGTCAATCCCGACACGACGCTCGCGCGTAAGACCTTCGAGGATTACATGCGCGAGGGCGTGAACGCCGCGCTCGAGGCGGTCGAGAAAGCGACCGGCATCAAGGAGATCAACACCGCAGGCTATTGCGTCGGCGGCACGATGCTCGCCGCGACAGCCGCCTACAACGCGAAGATGGGGAACACGCGCATCGCGTCCGCCACCTGCTTCGCGGCGCAGGTCGATTTCACCGAAGCCGGGGACCTTCTCGTCTTCGTCGATGACGCGCAACTTGATGCGCTGAAGACCCAGATGGAAGCGGCGGGTGGCGTCCTTCCTGCGGCGAACATGTATCAGACCTTCAACATGCTGCGCTCCAACGATCTCGTGTGGAGCTATGTCGTCAACAACTACCTGCTCGGCCGCGATCCGTTTCCGTTCGATCTGCTCTATTGGAACTCGGATCAGACCTGCCTGCCGATAGCGCTGCATATGTTCTATCTGCGCGAGTTCTATCAGGCCAATCACTTGGCGACCGGCGAACTCGTGTTAGACGGCGCGCGCATCAATCTGAGCGACGTTACCGCGCCCATGTATCTGCAATCCTGCAAGGAAGACCACATCGCGCCTGCGCGCTCAGTCTACAAGGGCACGAAGTTGTTCGGCGGGTCGGTGCGCTTCGTTGTGGCGGGCTCGGGCCATATCGCGGGCGTCATCAATCCGCCCGCACTCAACAAATACCAATACTGGACGAATGAGCAGACCCAGGCAGGCTTCGAGGACTGGTGGTCCGGTGCCGTCGAGCATCCCGGCTCCTGGTGGACCGATTGGGTCGAATGGATCCGCCCGCTCTCCGGCCCGCAGGTGCCGAAGCGCATTCCCGGCGACGGCACGCTAGAGGTGATCGAAGACGCGCCGGGCTCCTATGTGAAGGCGACGACGTAGAGTCGCCCTAGCGCGCGCCGAGAACTCTATCGCTCACCCAAAGGGCCGCGATGGCGCCCGACAGCTGCGCCACCACAAACGCGGGCACATCCGGAGGCGCAATTCCCGCGAACGTGTCGGACAAGCTGCGCGCGATGGTGACGGCGGGATTGGCGAACGATGTCGATGCCGTGAACCAATAGGCCGCGACAATCACGAGCGCCACGATGGCAGGAACGCGATCGGGTTTCGCCCGCAGCGTTCCGAGAATGGCAAGCACAAGTGCGAAGGTCGCGAGACCTTCGGAGAGCCACTGCGCCGGTCCGGTTCGCACATGCTGCGAAGCCTGCAGGAGCGGCAACGCGAACATGGCGTGAGCGGTGACGGTGCCGAAAATTCCGCCACC
>Ga0081455_10003059_pt1 | contig 19483 bp, 15 predicted proteins | sample TabmetS3T2R1_FD_70207 | JGI IMG/M metagenome (GOLD analysis project Ga0081455, IMG submission 70207) | Tabebuia heterophylla rhizosphere microbial communities from the University of Puerto Rico - S3T2R1 | ecosystem: Host-associated > Plants > Roots > Rhizosphere ... | reverse complement strand
GACCTGTATCGTGTGCAAGATGTCGGACTGGAAGGGGCTGACGATCCAACGATTTTAGCGTGGGCTGCGGCAAACGACCGCATCGTGTTGACCCATGACCATACGACCATGCCAGACTTCGCCTACACCCGGGTCGTGGCCGGGCTGCCGATGCCTGGCGTCTTTGTCGTGCCTGATCGCATGACAGTCCGACAGGCGATCGAGGAGTTGTTGCTGGTTGATACCAAACTGCGTTTCACAAACTGACCTCCACTTGGATCATCAGCCGTGGATAAGGACGAGCAAACGACATGAGAAGTCAGTTCATGAGACGCAAATTGGTATGAGGTGTGCAGTGAACAGGCGGAGTGGGCTAGTTTGGTCGTATATCTGCCGTTGTAAGTGAGGCGTAGCGTTACCAGAGTACAGTAGGGCAATCATCTCCATCCGAGGGGAGCGACCTGGCAGGATCGTTTGGTGGTCAAGCAGTGATAGCGCCACAGAGCTGAACGAAGCCTTGCGCCAGACTGCCTCCAGCGTCCGGTGCGCCACAGTAGTTCATGCAGCATCCCCATCGTAGATGGGAAGGATTCAGAGGAGATCCTTGGGTCAGCGGCTTACCTAAGCTCGAAAGAGTGAGGGGACAGGAGCCTGCCGGCAAAGCCGAGAGCGGAGAGAAGACGCGGAAACCGGTGCTCGGCGAGACCCGCGTGACATGGCGAAAGCTAAACTGCCTAAAGTCCAATGCCCATCGGTCAATGGAGGGCCTCTGGCTACAGCGTCTAAGAGCCAGGTGGATGCGTCGCCCAGGCAAGCGGACGGTCTGAGCGACCTCTGCGAATCCAGCACCGCACAATGAGTGCGGGTAAGGCATGAGTGGACCGCCTACCTCACGCTATGACGTGCTGTATGAGTGAACTGTGGGATGGCCTACAGGGCGCGAGCGTGCGCCGTGTCGCGCACTGTCGTATCCCCGGCACAGCTGGGAGAAACTGAGAGGATCGTTTCTGGGTCAACGGCTCACCTGACATCGAAAGATGAAGGGGACAAGAGCATGCCGATAAAGCGGTGATCGACGGAAGACGTCTACGAAGATGCGCCGCAAGACCCGCGTGATAGGGTAAAGGCTGCATTGCTTGAAGCCTAATCTCCAATCGGGGTCACCCGCCCCTGCCGGAATGGCGTCCGACACCGGCACCCTGGTGTGCCTTGGTATGGACTCGCGACCGAGGCACCCTCTCCACCAGGGGCACTGGCCAATGCGGCCAGGCAAGGAGATGAGTGGGCTACCTACGTCACGCTCGGACGTACGACAGGAGTCAAACACGGGATCGCCTACGGGCGCGAGCCTATGGCGACGGAGCCACCATAGTAGTCGTGGGTGTCACGCCCCACCACGGAGACGGTAACACCGCATCACAGGGCGAAGGGTGGCAGGTGACCACGATGCACAGCAGGGGAGGTACGCGAGATGCGCACAGCCGCAACCATCCTGAGCATCATCCACGAACGCGGCAAACGAGGATTGCCCTTGGAAGACCTCTATCGCCAACTCTACAATCCAGACCTGTATCTGCGCGCCTACGCTCATCTCTATCACCACGACGGCGCGCTGACACCGGGGGCCACTGAGGAAACGGCCGACGGCATGACCCTGGCGAAAATCGATCGGATCATCACGCTTCTCCGCCAGGAACGCTACCCCTGGACGCCCGTCCGGCGGACGTATGTACCCAAGAAAAACGGGAAACAACGCCCGCTCGGCCTACCCACCTGGTCGGACAAATTGCTCCAAGAAGTCATGCGCTCACTCTTAGAGGCATACTACGAGCCGCAATTCAGCGACCACTCCTATGGTTTCCGTCCCCATCGCGGGTGCCATACCGCCCTCAACACGATCAAACACTCGTGGAATGGGACACGCTGGTTCATCGAGGGCGATATCACGCGCTGCTTCGATGAAATTGCCCCCCAGCTCCTCTTGGCTATCCTCAGGGAACACCTCCACGATAACAGGTTTCTGCGCCTGATCCAGCACCTCCTCCAGGCAGGATATCTCGAGCAGTGGACCTATCACACCACACCCAGTGGGACACCGCAGGGCAGTGGCGTCAGTCCCATCTTAACGAATATCTACCTGGACAAACTCGACCAATTCGTCGAACAGACGCTCTTGCCGCAATACAATCGCGGGGAAACGAGGCAGACCAATCCCGCCTATCGCGTCATCCACAAACGGATGCATCGGTGCAGGCAGGCAGGACAACCCACCGAGGCACGGGAGCTCCGCAAGGCGCTCCAACGGCTGCCTCAGGGTGATCCCCACGACCCGCACTATAGACGGCTCCGGTACGCCCGCTACGCGGATGACATCCTGCTCGGCTTCGCGGGACCTATGACAGAAGCTGAAGCCATCAAACGTCAACTCGGCGAGTTTCTGCACAGCGCTCTCAAGCTAGAACTCTCAGCAGAGAAGACGCTCATCACGCATGCCAATACCGAAAAGGCACGCTTCCTCGGCTATGACATTGTCACCCAACAGGGCAATGATCAGCATGACTGGCAGGGCAAGCGATGTGTGAACGGCCGCATTGGACTCCGCGTCCCAGCGGCCGTCATTGATGCCCATTGCGCGCAGTATATGAAGCACGGCAAACCCACGCATCGACCGGCACTGCTCTTCGAGCACGACTACACCATCGTCGAGCGGTACCAGGCGGAGTATCGGGGCGTGGTGCAATACTATCTGCTGGCCTTCAACGTCTCGCAGCTCAGTAGACTGCACTGGCTCATGCAACAGTCGCTCATCCGCACCCTGGCGAATAAGCATAAAACAGGCAGGCGCGCCATGCTGAACACCTACCGCTCCACGGTGCACACCCCCCACGGGACCATGAAATGCCTCAAAGTCACGGTTGATCGCGGCAAGGACAAAAAACCACTGACCACCTACTTCGGTGGTATCCCGCTCCGACGACACAAGCATGCAATCCTCCACGACAGCCTCCCTCTCCGCTTTGACAGCAGTCGCAACGAGCTCATCAAACGGCTCCTGGCGGACGCCTGCGAGCTATGCGGAGCCCAAGGGCACTGCGAAGTGCACCATATTCGCAAACTCGCAGACCTCAAAGTCAAAGGGAGAAAAGAGAAACCCTCATGGGTCCACCGTATGGCCGCAAGGCAACGGAAAACGCTGATCGTATGCCGAGACTGTCACAACGCCATCCACGCCGGACGGCCAACACGACAGCTAGTTCAGGAGCAGGGCACTGGAGAGCCTCGTGAGACGGAAACGCTCATGCGGGGTTCGGAGAGGGGCCGACAGAAAAGTACCAGCACGAGCTGATAACTCGCTGGCGGCCTACTCTACCCTAGGGTGACGGAGTCCTCGTAGTAGTCGACGGCGTGACGCCCGTCCAGGGAGCACGGGAAAGCCGTGTACAGGGCGAAGCTGCGATCCGTTCCCTCGAAATGGCCTCGCAGCCAGGGATGAGGGGTCGAGACCGCAAGGTCTTTGATAACTTGGGTCCCGTAGAGGTGTAATTCCTCTCCCCCAGATGCAGGGGTGACGCACGGTCCCCACGGTCGCGACTGATCCTCAACACCGTGAAGCGGGAACGAAAGGCGGTCACGCTGAACCCACCAGCGAATCCCGTCGAGCACAGTTGCGTATGGGTAGGCACACGAACTCACGTCTGAATCGTCGTCATGTGCGACAAGCCTACGTGGGTTATCGGCTTGGTCCAAAATGGACATGGAGAAACGAGAGGACTCCTCCTCTCAGGCTGGACAACTCTTTGCTTGATCCAGGCTGCATCCCACAAGTATCCCGGCGAACAGTGAGACCCTACGCGCAACGGCAAACGGAACCTAGGAACGGAGTAACTCCTCCTCCAGCTCTCCACTGGCCTGAAACGCGAGTCGAGACCAATGGAGCAGGTGTCAACCGCAAGCGGAGGGGGAGAGGGATTGTCTCACAAGCAAAGGCCCATGGGAAAGCCATGGGATAGGCTGACGGAGACACGGTAACGTGGAAGGTAGAGGTACGACAAGAAGCCAATATGCTATGAACACGGGCGCAACACCCCCGATGTATGGATGGAACATGATTCCCTGGAAGAAAATCCAGCGGAATGTGTTCAAGCTTCAAAAGCGCATCTACCGAGCCTCACGTCGTGGTGATAGTCGCACAGTGCGCACGCTCCAACGACTGTTGATGAAATCCTGGTCGGCGAAGCTCCTGGCCGTACGCAGGGTCACCCAGGACAACCAAGGGAAAAAGACGGCAGGCGTAGACGGGGTCAAGGCCTTGACCCCCAAGCAGCGACTGACGCTCACGCATACCTTGACGCTCGGTGACAAAGCCGCCCCGGTTCGTCGTGTATGGATACCGAAACCTGGGTCCGACGACATGAGGCCGTTGGGCATTCCCACCATACATGACCGAGCCCTCCAAGCGTTGGCCCACTGTGTGCTCGAACCCGAATGGGAAGCACGCTTTGCACCCAACAGCTATGGATTCCGACCGGGCAGGTCCTGTCACGATGCGATCGAAGCCATTTTCACGATCATCGGCCATAAAGCCAGATATGTTTTAGACGCCGACATCGAAAAATGCTTCGACCGGATTGATCATGCAGCCGTACTCAAAAAGATCAATACCAACCCCAGCCTCCGCCGCCAATTGAAAGGATGGCTGCAAGCGGGGGTGTACGATGCGGGCCAATGGTTTCCCACGGAAGAAGGGACGATGCAAGGAGGGAACATTTCACCGTTAGTGGCCAACATTGCCTTGCACGGTCTCGAGACGGTCCTGGGCAAGCAGTTTCCACGCAGTGGGAGCCGAGGCTTTCAGGCACCCAAAATCGTGGTCTATGCCGATGACTTTGTGATCTTGCATGAGGACCACCAGATCGTCATGCAATGCCAGGAAATGGCTGCAGAGTGGCTGCAAGAGATGGGACTCCGACTGAAACCCAGCAAGACGCGCCTCACCCACACCCTCGTAGCAACAGAGGGAACCCCGGGATTCGACTTCCTCGGCTTTCATATCCGACAATACCCAGCGGGGAAAACCCACTCTGGGAAAGATTGCCGCGGACGCTTGCATGGTTTCAAAACGCTGATCAAACCCAGTCAAACGGCAATCCGCAGACATGTGGCAAAACTGCGCAAGACGATTGACCATCATAAGCACGCAACGCAGGAGACGCTGATTCAGGCGCTGAATCCCCAGATTGTGGGCTGGAGCCATTACTACGCGCATGTTCCCAGTGCAAGGGTCTTTCAAACTCTTGACCACACCGTCTACGCGATGCTGAAGGGCTGGGCAGTCTCCCGCCACCCCAACAAGAAGAAACACTGGATCACGAGCAAATACTGGAGAGTAGACGACGGGCAAGGCTGGACCTTCCAACCACCCTACGGTGGAGCCCGCCTCGCCCGCCATGCACACACCTCCATCCAGCGACATGTGAAAGTCCAAGGCGCACGTAGTCCCTACGACGGAGACTGGGTCTACTGGAGCAAACGAGTAGGGCACCATCCAGACGTACCCCCGCGCGTCGCCAGGCTCTTGAAGCAACAACAAGGGCGATGTCGAGCATGCGGTTTGTACTTCACGGATGGGGACAAGATGGAAGTCGATCACATCCTGCCCAAAAAGGACGGAGGGAGGGATGCGAGAGACAACTGGCAACTGTTGCATCGACATTGTCACGATATGAAAACAGCCAGAGAGACTGGTTGCCAAGGTACGTATGACACACGCCACGTTGCTGAGGAGCCGGATGAACGGAAACGTTCATGTCCGGTTTTGTAGCCGAGTCGAGGTGGCGACACCTCGGCTTAGGCAGCGGGGACAGGTGACCAGACCAACCCAACAGGGGAGGCACGCGAGATGCGGAGCGCCGAAACCGTTTTGGGTGTCATTCGAGAACACGGCTCCTGGCGCAGACGTGTGAACTCTGCGGTGCGCAGGGGCCATGTGAAGTGCATCACATCCGCAGGCTTGCCGACCTGCACAAGCCAGGCCGCAAGGAGAAACCCCTGTGGGTTCAACGCATGGTAGCGTATCGTCGCAAGACCCTGGTCACCTGTCGCACATGCCACGAGGCACTGCACCGTGAACGGCCAGGGCGACGCCATGTTCCGCTCTAGGTCACTGGAAAGCTGCTTGAGATCGAAAGACTCACGAGCAGTTTGGAGGGGGGCCGTTGGAAAAGGGCCGTAAGGTACCTCGCTGGCGGCCTACTCTACTTCAAGCCCGGTTCTGGAACAGCGGTGGGCGAGGCGCCTCGCCCGCCGACTGTAGCGGAATGTGGAAATTACCTGCTTCACTACTTTTATTACGCTTCCACGGGTTTTTCGGCCGGCAGTTTCGCCTTCGGAAACGTCAGGCCCACTTTGAAGACCAGCGCGGCGTAAAAATACAATTCGGCGTCGAGCGAACGCTTGATATTTTCGCTTTGCCGGAAGCCGTGCTGCTCGCCTTGAAACAGCAGAAATCCGACCGGAACGCCCTTCGCCCGCAAGGCCGCGACGATCGTTTCGGTCTGGTTCGGCGGAACGATTTTGTCTTCGTCGCCTTGAAAAAAAATCACCGGCGATTTGAACTGGTTGGGGAAGTGGATCGGCGACCGCTCTTTATACCGCTCTGCCTCTTTGGGGTATTCGCCGATGAGCCAGTCGAGATAATGCGACTCGAATTTGTGCGTGTCTTTGGCCAGCGCCTCCGCGTCGCTGACACCGTAGTGGCTCCCGCCGCCCCTGAAGAAATCGCGAAATGCCAGCGCGGCCAGTGTCGTGTAGCCGCCGGCGCTGCCGCCGGTGATGATCGCACGCTGTTCGTCGGCGAGGCCTTCCTTGCAGAGGTATTTCGCGGCATTCACGCAATCATCGACATCGACAATGCCCCATGTCAGATTCAGCCGCTCGCGGTATTCGCGGCCGTATCCGGTGCTGCCGCCATAATTGACATCCACCACCGCGATCCCGCGACTGGTCCAGTATTGAATTCTCAAGTCTAACGTCTTGCTCGCGGCGGCGGTCGGTCCGCCATGGCACTTCACGACCAGCGGCGGTCTTTCGCCGTCCGGCTTTCGATAATCGGGGTTGTACGGCGGGTAGTAAATGGCGAACGCCGTCTTGCCATTTTCAGTTGGGAATTCGATGTCCTTCGGCGCGGAGAAACAGTTCGAAATCTCTGGATCGTCCGCCACACTACTCGACTTCTGAAAAATACGCTGCTGCTTAGTCGCCAGGTCATACAGCACCACGCACGACGCTTGCGCATACGAACCCGCTCGAAACGCAATCTTGCCGTTGAGCGCTCGGATGCTTGCATAATCCGCGTACGGCAAATCGATGCGCGTCAATTCTCCGCGCTGAATATCCAGCAAGCTGAGCACGCCGCCGCCATTTTCAGCATAGGTGCACACGATCGTCTTGGCATCGACGAACGCATACGTGGACATTCCGAAATTCCACTGCGGCTGTCCGAACTCGGTCGGCTTCGGACAGACAGGAACGGCGTGTTCGCCCTGTAGCCGATAGAGATTCCACCAATTCGTTCTATCCGACACAAAATACAACGCACCATCTGGCGACCACTCCGGTTGAAAGATCGATTCTTGCGGCCCGCCCGCAATGCGCTTGCGGCTTGTGATCGTGCCCGCGGCATCCAGCTCGCCCACCCACAGCTCGGCCGCAATCCACGGCATATTCGGATGATCCCACGCCAGCCAGGCCAGCCGATTGCCATCGGGACTCAAGCGCACGGACGCGTAGAAATCGCGCCCCTGCTCCAGAATCGTCCCCAGTCCGCCGTCGCCGGGAGTCATCGCGGTAATCGTGTTGACCGCCTGGGTCTCCGGCGTCACTTGGGTATGGTCTTCGCGGATGCCCATCCAGCGCTGGCGCCGCGAGTCAATGAGTCCATCCGCGAAACGAAAGTTGCGTTCGCCCTGCCATTGCGGCGTCAACGCAGTCGGCGCGCTGCCCGACGCGATTCTGAACAGCCGCTGGTCTTCGAAATTCGAAAAATAGATGTCGTCTTTGTCGATCAACACAGCGCCGCCGCCGTATTCATGCACGCGCGTGCGGGCGTTGAACTCTTTGGGAATCAAATCGTACGGCTTGGCGGACGCATCCGAAATCGATTGCCCCACCAGCACGTAACGGCCCGCTTCCTTTGGCCGCCCCTCGATCCAATAAATCGATGTTTGATCGAGAAACACGTCGGACAGCGAAATCGAATCGGCAACGATCAAATCGGACGTGATGCGGGACCCCCACGAACCGCACGGCGCAACCTGAGGATGCTGCGTTTCTGCCATGACTATCTCTCCAGACCTTTACTTTCCACTAAGTGGATAAGCGAAGGAGGCGACATCAGGCAAGCAATCAGGTAGAGTGAAGTTGTCATATATACCCTGAACCTGAAGGAAACTTGCCCCGCTCAATTTAGCGCTGTTTATAGGAGCGTAAAAACCCAATAATCATGCGAATCTCCCCATGCATGTCAAGGCGATTTCGCCACAGTAGGAGGTTCTCATCGATGCCGATTCTCTCATACCTACACCAACTCTTCAACTGGCGCGGGGTGGACGACAAGGTGGGCGCGCGCCGTCGGTGGAAAAGGCCGTGTGAATTTCCTATACTCTCGGACGCTCCAGCAGCACCGTCACCCCCATATTGTTCGTAGCTGCGGTGCAGCGTAGGCGCATTCGGCTCCTCTCAAGTCGGCAGGTGCACGACCTGACGTAGCACTCAGTTTACGGTCAGTTCCAACGCGGCGGTCGCACGGGCGCCCGTGCCCCCCAGCAGCGGTGCCTGTCCAGTTCAGACCGGTGCCCCCGGGTATCGCTGTGCTGCAGGACGCGCCGGCGGGCGAGGGCGGCTCCGGTGGAGGGCGCTCGCGTGAAAAGTGGCTTTGTATTTCCTATACGTAGGGGCTGCGATAGTCTCCACAGCGGGTGGACTGCTTCAAAAGTTGCTCTCTCACTGCGCTTCCCCGCTGCTCGTAGCAGAGGTCACTACCCGCCACCCAGCCTCAGGCATGTCCGCAAGGCCAAGCCGCCGCCGTGCAGCGGCCTACTGGCGGCCTGCACGGCGGCCTCGCCGCTAACACTCTGGCGAGGCTGGGGGGAGCTCCCGGTGGCACGGGGCAAAAAGTGCGTTTAAAATTCCTACCCGTTGCATGAGGGCGTGATATACTGTGGGATATGCTGCCGTATGCAAAGTGTTTCACAGGTGTTGAGGTCAGGAGAAGCTGAAGGCGATGCGATGGTTAGCAAGGTTCTCACGCCTGTTCCGCATGCCGGTGCTCACGCGCCAGCGTGTCTGGCTCGCCTTTGTTGTGGCAGTTGTGGCCGATGGACTGCAACTCTTGTTGGGCCCGCTTGGCTGGCTGGTTCTTGACGAGGTCATTGACCTGCTTGCCATGGGCTTGAGCTGCTGGCTACTCGGTTTTCACCCCTTGCTTCTGCCCACGTTCGTGCTCGAAATCATTCCCGTAGTCGATATGCTGCCGACCTGGACAGGATGTGTGGCGGTGGTCGTAGCCTTGCGCCAACGCCAGCAGGACACCGTGGTAGAGCCTCCTCCAGCGCTTCCACCATTTTGGTCGCTGACGCATACCAGATGCACACCGTACCCCGAGGCGACTGGCCCCTACCATTGACCGGGCGCGAGTTCGCGGATAGGGAATGCAACGGCCTTTTGCCGCTACATCCCGGTCTAGCCCCCGTGCCCACGGCGGCGCGCGGCGCATTGCGACTTGCGCTGGTGCTGGACACCCACCGCAGGATGGAATAGAGTATAGTTCAGAAGTGTCCCACAGGGAGGAGGCGTCGGGAAGGTGGGTTGCAAAAGGGGGGCCGCTTCGGTCGCAGAGGATGGAGCATTGCACAGCGATGTCTCGGTCGCTTTCCCACCTCGGGAGCTCTGAGAATGGTCCGAACGCACTGCGGAGGACGTTTGGACAGAAAGGGGGATCCATGCGGTTGTTAGCCGTTCATCCCGGGTGTCTGATGTACTCCAAGATCTACCTACGTCTCGAACCGCTTGGCCTTGAGCTCGCTGCCGCCGCGGCGCGCCAGGCTGGTCACGAGGTGCGCCTCATGGACTTGCAGGTCGAGACCCCTGCGGACTACTTCCGCCTGCTCGAGCGGTGGCGTCCCGAGGCAATTGGCTTCTCCCTCAACTATCTGGCCAACGTGCCCGAGGTCCTCGACCTCGTCCGGATGACACGGGAGCGGTTGCCCGACTGCTTCATCTTCGCTGGGGGCCACAGCGCCTCCTTTACTGCCGATGAGCTGCTCCGCCACGCCGACGGGACGCTCGACTGCGTGCTACGCGGCGAAGGCGAAGCCTCGATCGCCCGCCTCCTCGAGGCGGCACACGACTCCGGAGCGCTGCGGCGCGTGCCTGGCGCGGTGACGCTTGACGGCGAGGGGCCGCCGCCCGTCTTCGTGAAGCACCTGGACGATCTCCTGCCGGCGCGCGAGCTGCTGCGCCACCGGCGCAGGTACTACATCGGCCAGCTCGACCCCTGCGCCTCCATCGAGTTCAGCCGCGGCTGCCCGTGGGACTGCACCTTCTGCAGCGCGTGGACCTTCTACGGTCGCAGCTATCGCACCAAAACACCGGCCCACGTGGTCGAGGAGATCGAGCAGATCCGTGAGCCAGGACTCTTCATCCTTGACGACGTCTCCTTCATCCAGGCCGAGCATGGCCTGGCCATCGGCGAGGCGATTGCTCGCAAAGGCATCCAGAAGCGTTACTGGCTCGAGACCCGCGCCGACGTGCTGCTCCGCAATAAGGAGGTGTTCCAGCTCTGGGCGCGTATCGGGCTCCAAACCATGTTCATCGGCATTGAGGCCATCGACGAAGACGGCCTCAAGAAGTTTCGCAAGCGCGTGAGTTTTTCCAAGAACTTCGAGGCGCTCGAGTTCGCCCGCAGCCTGGGTATCAGTGTGGCGATCAACATCATCGCCGACCCGGAGTGGGATCGGGAGCGCTTCCGCGTCGTGCGCGAGTGGTGCATGGAGATTCCCGAGGTCGTGAATATCAGCGTCAACACGCCGTACCCCGGCACCGAGACGTGGTACACCGAGTCGCGCAAGCTGGCCACCCGCGACTACCGGCTGTTCGACATCCAGCACGCTGTGTTGCCCACGCACCTGCCGCTACCCGACTTCTACACGGAGCTGGTGCAGACGCAGCAGGTACTCAACCACAAGCACCTCGGAGCACGGCAACTCCTGGGCGTAGGCAAGACCGTCACGCGTCTCCTTGCCCACGGCCAGACGAACTTCCTCAGGATGCTCTTCAAGTTCAACAGCGTCTACAACCCCAAGCTGCAGCTGGCGGACCACGAGCGACCGGTCAAGTACGAGATCGCACTGCCGCCAGAGCCACAGGCCAAGGTCGACCCGACCGTGCTCTACGTCCACCAGGCCCAGGGTCGCCGTGGCCGCGAGATTGACAATGCCACCGAGCAGTTCGTTGATGACACCCGCATGGGGGGCGCCGAGTAGCTATACTGAACTGTGCTCAAAGGGCTGTTGGCGATTGTTAACCATTCGCCCCCTCCCCGCCCACCCCCTTTTGGCGCAGTGTCGGGATGATCGCGTCCCGAAGCTTGCTATGCGGCGCCAAACACTCCAGAAGTTCTAGCTATTTCAGGGCAGATACCAGGCGATAGCTACGCCACTGAATTTATGCCAACCGGAAGCCGCTTTACTCAGGAAATATCGTATCCAGATAGCGGGTAACCGTGATCTGATCCTCAAGGCTTTTGATCTGTTGCTTCTGCTCTGGCGTTAACGGCAGCTGCGCTTCAAAGGCGTTTGACTTAAAGACAAGAAGCGCAATGACGTTTCGGAGTTCCTTATGCTGTCGCTCCAAAGCTGCTACCCGCTCTTCAAGTTCTTTCTTTCCTGTTCCCTTACTGGGAGAGAGGTACCAATATAAGGTCATACTGATGAGGCAAATCAACAGGACAGCTTCTAAAAGCGTCAGCATATATCCTCCTGGGGTTGTGGGTGATCCACGAGAACCCATGTCAAAAATAATGGTGGAACAAAATGATAAGACAGGCAAGACAGATAGGGTAACACGCAGCGCCCTATAAGCAGGACCACTGCATGCGCCAGTTTACAACCTGCGTGTCGTAGCATTATGACTATTGGACGTTTGTGTCGTACTGACATTCTTGTCAGACAATTTTGTCGCATTCTCTTTGCTTCTCCTGCGACAGGGACCATGCCACCCATATCTCTCCTGTATCTCCGCAGTGTGGTCATACTCCGCCCAGGGCTGTCCGCTTTGGCATGACACTTGCTCTCTTTATCGGCATGCCTAGCGCACATGTATACGTACGACTCGCACAGAGGGGGATAGGTGGCGATGGCCATACAGCAGTGGGATGAGCACACGCGTGCCCCTTGTACATCTGAGGCATGTCTGGAGCGTGCCATAGAAACGGTCGTGGAACGGGCCATCTTTGGTGGCAATGAGATAGCGCGCCGACGTTTCTTCCAGCTTGTCGGAGCGAGTAGTGCCGCGGCGCTCATCCGTACGGTGTTCCCCCTGGATACAGCAAAGGCTCTCGCCCAGGAGCAGGTTAAGGGGATCGAGAAGAAAGACCTCACCGTGGCGTTTATTCCGATCACCTGTGCGACGCCCATCATCATGGCAGACCCCATGGGTTTTTACGCCAAACATGGGTTGAACGTGACTGTCCGCCGTGCCTCTGGCTGGGCCGTGATACGTGACTGGGCGATCAATAAAGAAGTCGATGCCACGCATATGCTGAGCCCTATGCCCCTGTCCATCACGCTGGGAGTCGGCTCACCGGCGGTACCGTTTTTCATGCCAGCCGTGGAAAATATCAACGGGCAGGCGATCACGCTGCACATCAAACATAAGGATGTGAAAGGCCCGCAGGACATGCAAGGGTTTCGTTTCTGCGTGCCCTTTGATTACTCTATGCACAACTACCTGCTGCGCTACTACCTGGCCGAAGGCGGACTGCATCCTGATAAAGACGTGCAAATCCGCGTGGTGCCGCCCCCGGAGATGGTGGCGAACCTGAAGGCCGGGAACGTCGATGGATATCTTGCCCCGGATCCCTTTAATCAACGAGCCGTGTACGAGAATGCCGGGTTTATTTTCATGCTCTCGAAGGACATCTGGGCCGGGCACCCGTGCTGTGCTTTCGCCATCTCGCAGGAGTTTGCCAGGACCTATCCGAATACCTTTCTGGCTCTCTTCAAAGCCATCGTCGACGCCACGCATTTCGCCTCCAAGGCGGAGAATCGCAAGGCCATAGCTGAAGCCATTGCGCCAAAGAATTACTTGAACCAACCCGTGACGGTGCTCGAGCAAGTGCTCACCGGCAAGTATGCCGATGGCCTGGGCAACATTAAAGAGGTCCCCGACCGCATCAATTTTGACCCTTTCCCCTGGCATTCTATGGCCGTCTGGATTCTCACCCAGATGAAGCGCTGGAAACATGTCGATAGCGACCTGGATTACAAACAGGTCGCCGAGCAAGTCTACCTGGCAGCCGAGTGCGACAAGATTTCCCGTGAACTGGGCTATCCCGGCCATCCCCAGACATACACGACGCACACCATTCTTGGTAAAGTGTTTGATTCACAGAACGCCGCAGAGTATGCCAGGAGTTTTGCGATCAGCAATTTATAGGTGAGGGCGTATGGACCCAGAAGCGCTCGTGCTCAAGGCGTCAGGTCAGCGACAGCCGCTGCTGCTCTCCCTCGGGCTGCTCGGCCTGTTTGTGCTGGTATGGCATCTCGCCACCGTACGAGCACCTTTTGATCCGAAGGGATTGACGCCAGACCAGCTGCAGAAGATGGAATTCAATGGTGATATCGTGCGCACGCGCGATGGGCGCTACGTCTACAACCCGGAGAAAGCGCAGGGCATGCCAGGCCCCTGGGCCGTGGTGACCAAAGCGGTCGAGGAATTTGCGCACGCGTTTCACAAGAAGGGCACCAACGACCATGGTATTGGGCATCTCATTCGCTACACGGTAACGCGCTTTGCGGCTGGCTTCCTGTCAGCATCTGTGGTGGCGGTGGGCCTCGGTGTCCTTATTGGCCTGTCACGGCCACTCTACCAGGCGTTCAATCCCTTCATCCAGCTCCTCAAACCGATTTCGCCCCTGGCCTGGATGCCCCTGCTGTTGTATACCGTGAAGAACCCGACCTGGACCGCCATCCTGGTGGTCTTTCTGGCCTCGCTCTGGCCCACAGTGGCGAACACAGCCTTTGGGGTGAGCACCATTCGCAAAGACTACTTGCAGGTGGCGAGCCTGCTGCAACTGTCGTGGTGGCAGCGCCTGCTGCGGGTGGTGCTACCGGCGGCAGCCCCGGCGATTGTCGCTGGCTTGCGTATCTCTTTCGGGAGTGCGCTGGTGGCCGTGGTTCCTGCCGAGATGCTGCTGGGTGAACTCGGTGTAGGCTATCTGACCTGGATGGAATGGAACAACCTGCATATCGCCGGGATCCTGTTTGCCATCCTCATTGTTGGTGCGGTCGGGGTGACCCTCGACGCCGGCTTTAACCGCCTGGCACGGTTCGTGACCTATACGGAGTAAGCAAGCCTATGGCGTTTTTGAGCATCGAGCGCGTCAGCAAGTATTTTCCCGGGCTGGAAGGCGCCTCGACCCGGGCTGGGCGTCAGGCCCTCTTCTGCGTCTTCAAGGATGTTGACTTGCGGATCGAGAAGGGGGAGTTCGTCACCCTTATTGGCCATTCCGGCTGTGGCAAGAGTACTCTGCTCAACATTGTCGCCGGTTTCGAGCAAGCTTCTACCGGAGGCGTCATTCTTGACGGCAAAGAAGTGACCAGTCCGGGCCTGGACCGCATGGTGGTGTTTCAGAGTTTTGCCCTCATGCCCTGGCTGTCGGCCTTCGACAACGTGCGCCTGGCTGTGCGGGCGGCCCATCCCACCTGGGACAAGGCGCGCACCGCTGCCGAGACGCAAAGATATCTCGACATGATGGGCCTGAAAGGAGCGGAAAACAAAAAACCCACCTTCCTCTCCGGAGGCATGCGGCAGCGCGTTGGCCTGGCGCGAGCGTTTGCTGTGCAGCCCAAAGTCATGCTCCTGGATGAGCCCTTTGCGCAGATCGATGCCCTGACGCGTGGCGTCATCCAGGAAGAGCTGGTGAGAATGTGGAGTGCGACGCAGCGCACCGTGTTTATGGTCACGCATGATGTCGATGAGGCCATTTTGCTGTCGGACCGGATCGCGCTCATGACCAATAGTCCTGAGGCGCGGCTGGCCGAGAGTTTTGCAGTTAACCTGCCACGGCCGCGCACGCGGGAGGTCATGATCGACACGGATGAATACACCCGCCTGCGCAGCCATATCCTGCATTTTCTGATGCGTGGCTCCCACGCGCTGGCGACACCTGAGGCGTAGGAGACAGAGGGGCTTGGCAAAGTGTGTCGTTATTCCCAGATTCACCATCATCTAGAGGAGGAATGCATCATGATCACGCGTACAGAGGCTACTGACCAGATTCTCGCTGCGAAGAAAGCTAAAGGGCTCACCTTTGAGGCCATCGCCACAGCCGTGGGACGGCACAAGGTCTGGGTCACTGCGGCCCTGATGGGCCAGGCGACCATGTCTGCGGACGAAGCTACGGCCGCAGCGCGCATCTTGGGGCTCGGTCCTGAGGTGACTGAAGCGCTGCAGGAAATGCCGATGCAGGGCTCGCTCGATAGTACCGTACCCGTAGATCCGCTCATCTACCGGTTCCACGAGATCACGCAGGTCTATGGCACGACTATTAAAGCGCTCATCCACGAGATGTTTGGGGATGGTATTATGAGCGCTATCGACTTTGAGATGGATATCCAGAGGGTCGAAGATCCTCATGGAGATCGGGTCGTGGTGACCTATAATGGCAAATTTTTGCCATACAAGAAGTGGTGAAGGCGCCAGTCACACTGCATTGGGCTAGGCCCATTCAATTCTCGCCATTTCTTCTGGCTCTACGAGGCTATTAACCCCTTCCCCCGCATCGGGGGGAAGGTAGGGAAGAGGAGAGCGTGCGTCTGCCGGCTCTCCCGGCTTTCTCGCATACCATACACCAGTGCAAGATGAGGCGCGCGGGGCAGTCACGAGGAGCCAAGGTCTCGTGGCTGTTCGCAGTGTGGCCCAGAGGCGGAGCGCAGGTGGGAGAGGCGTCAGCCTGAGCCACCCTCCATTCGCTAGGACCGCAAGTTGTACTCCCGACGGTCGCTGTATCATACCCTGACGAGCGGGTTCTCTACTCTGCACACCGTATAATGACGCGTTCGGCTCTTGCTCAGTAGTATAACCGTGGTTATACTGACAACATGAAAACAGCAATTTCTATCCCCGATGACATTTTTCAGTCTGCGGAACAGTTAGCCCATCGCTTAGGTGTGTCACGCAGTGAACTCTACGTGCAAGCCCTGAAGAGTTACCTCCAGGACCACATCGAGGACGGCGTGACCGATGCACTCAATACGATCTATGGGGACCTCTGTGCGCAACTTGATCCCACCCTCCAGAGTGCGCAAACGCGTTCGTTGCCCCAGGATGACTGGACATGATCCGTGGTGCCATCTGGTGGGCAGAGCTGCCTGATCCCATAGCCTCTGAGCCCGGCTATCGAAGACCAGTGCTCATTATTCAATCGAATGCCTTTAACCGGAGCCGCATTCACACAGTCATTGCAGTGGTCATCACCACCAATCTTCGGCTTGCCGATGCGCCTGGAAATGTGCGGTTAGCGGCCAGCGAGTCAGGGCTCCCGAAAGACTCAGTAGTAAATGTGTCCCAAATTATTACTGTGGATAAAACGTTTCTGGTGGAAAAGTGTGGGCAAGTAGGTGAGCGAACGATGCATGCTATTGATGCTGGGTTACGCTTGGTTCTTGCCCTCTAACCGCTCCGAACTATAAGGATCATGCTTATACATGTAGTCGAAGCGAAATATATCTCAGGTTACAAAATATGGCTAAAATTCGACACGGGAGACGAAGGGGAAGTTGATCTCACCGATGTGCTCTGGGGCAAGGTTTTTGAGCCGCTTAAAGACCGGCAAATATTCAGGAGGTTTACGGTTGACTCCGAAGCGGGAACCATCGTCTGGGAAAACGGTGCGGACCTCGCGCCGGAGTCGTTGTACAGGAGGGCCAAGGCGAGCAATCAGATTTAACACTGAGATTGCCCTGGGACGCCTTCTGGTCCGGTGGCATCTCCAATCCTCTCGAAGTCATGGAGCAGATCACCTATCTGCTCTTCCTGCGCCGCCTCGATGATCTCCAGACACTGGAGGAAAACAAATCCGCCCGACTCGGTCGGCCCATCGAGCGCCGCATTTTCCCTGAGGGCAATGACCCGCGCGGCAAGCCCTACGCACAGCTACGCTGGTCGCGCTTCAAGCACGCCGAGGCGCGCGAGATGTTCACCGTCGTCGGCGAGCATGTCTTCCCGTTCCTGCGTACCCTGGGTGGCGACGACTCTACCTACGCACATCACATGAAGGATGCGCGCTTCACCATCCCCACACCGGCGCTGCTGGCCAGGGTGGTGGACCTGATCGAGCACGTGCCGATGGAGGACCGCGACACCAAGGGCGACATCTACGAATACATGCTCGGCAAGATTGCCAGCGCCGGCCAGAACGGCCAGTTCCGCACCCCGCGCCACATCATCCAGCTCATGGTAGAGATGACCGCACCCCAGCCTACCAACGCCGTCTGTGGCCCTGCCTCTGGCATCTGCGGCTTCCTGGTGGCCGTGGGCGAATATCTACGGGTGCACCACCCTGAAATCTTCCGCGATGCCAGGCTGCGCGAGCACTTCCACCACGGCCTGTTCCACGGCTTCGACTTCGACAACACCATGCTGCGCATCGGCAGCATGAATCTGCTGCTGCACGGTGTGGAAAACCCCGACATCGTCTACCGCGACTCGCTTGCCCAGGATCATGCTGGCGAGGACGAGAAATACACCCTTGTCCTGGCTAACCCGCCATTTGCCGGCTCGCTCGATTACGAGAACTGCGCCAGGGACCTGCAGCAGGTGGTGAAGACCAAGAAGACCGAGTTGCTTTTCCTCGCCCTCTTCCTGCGATTGCTCAAGCCCGGCGGCCGCGCTGCCGTCATCGTGCCCGATGGCGTGCTGTTCGGCTCCAGCACCGCGCACAAGACCCTGCGCAAGCTGCTCGTCGAGGGACAGAAGCTCGATGCCGTCATCTCGCTGCCCAGCGGTGCATTCAAGCCCTACGCCGGTGTCTCCACAGCTATCTTGCTGTTCACCAAGACCAACTCCGGCGGCACCGACCACGTGTGGTTCTACGACGTGGGCGCCGACGGCTGGAGCCTCGACGACAAACGCCAGCCACTCCTACCCGAGGACAAGCTCGGTCCTGTGCCAGCGCAGACGCTCAGTGCCGAGGAACACGTCAAGAACAACCTGCCCGATGTGCTGGCGCGCTGGCAGCAGCGGGACAGGACGGAGCGCGAGCGCCCGCGCACCGCGCAGAGCTTCTGTGTGCCCAAGGCTGACATTGCGGCGAACGGCTATGATCTGAGCCTCAACCGCTACAAGGAGGTTGTTTACGAGGAGGTGCAGCATGTCCCACCGAAGCAACTTCTCGCCGAACTTGCCGAGTTGGAGCGGGAGATTGAGCAGGGGATGAAGGAACTGGAGGCAATGGTGAGATGATCAGCGCTGCTGCAGAGAAGGCACTACAGTATCTTCCCACGAGCTGGCCTCTCGTGAGTCTTGGAACGCTCCTTACCTTTTTGACCAGTGGATCGCGTGGATGGGCAGCACATTATGCTGCGGAGGGGGATTTGTTTCTTCGGATTCAAAACATTGGGCGCAATAAATTATTACTGGATGATACAGCCTTCGTGCGCGCGCCTGACACAGCAGAAGCGCGACGTACTCAAGTACAGGCTGGTGATGTGCTGCTGAGTATCACCGCCGATCTGGGCAGAACTGCCGTCATTCCCAAGGGCATAGGCCGAGCGTTCATCAATCAGCATCTTGCTATCCTACGCCTGAACGATGTGGATCCATACTTCGTTTCAGCATTCCTTGCCTCACCTGCTGGGCAGGTTCAGATAGGTAGCATGAATCGTCAGGGGGTGAAAGCTGGCCTCAACTTCGACGACATCCGCTCCATCCACATCCCCATCCCACCGTTGGCCGAGCAGCGGCGGATTGCGACGATTTTGGATCAAGCCGAGGCGTTGCGGGCCAAACGCCGATACGCCCTCACCCAACTTGATACCCTTACACAATCTCTCTTTCTCGACCTCTTCGGTGACCCTGTGGCGAACCAGAAAGGCTGGAGACGAATGCCCTTTGCCGAGTTGCTTACGTGTATCGACAGCGGATGGAGCCCGACTTGTCTAGACCGTCCGGTAGTTGGAGATGAATGGGGTGTGCTGAAGCTGGGAGCAGTAACATGGTGCGAATA
>Ga0081455_10003058_pt1 | contig 19485 bp, 21 predicted proteins | sample TabmetS3T2R1_FD_70207 | JGI IMG/M metagenome (GOLD analysis project Ga0081455, IMG submission 70207) | Tabebuia heterophylla rhizosphere microbial communities from the University of Puerto Rico - S3T2R1 | ecosystem: Host-associated > Plants > Roots > Rhizosphere ... | reverse complement strand
CGAGCCTCTCGACCATGGGCAGCACACGCTTACCGAACGCCGCGCCCTGGTAGGTGAAAGCCATCTCCGCGCCCGCCGCGTGCAGTGCCTGGGCGATACCCCAGGCGATCGAGCGGTCGTTGGCCACGCCCATGATCAGGCCGCGCTTGCCGGCCATCAGCTTGGGTGTTTCGGGCAGGTCAACCGCTTTGGAGGGCGTGTGGGTGGCCACCTCCGCCGTCCCGACCCCGGAGCCGTCCGGAGCGGCAGAGAGCGAGCGAGCGTCGGGCATGGTTCCCTCAGTGATCGTAACGCGAGAACAGCAGGCAGGCGTTGGTGCCGCCGAAGCCGAAGCTGTTCGACATCACCGTCTGAAGACCCGCATTGTCGATGCGCTGGCGGGCGACCGGATAATCGCCGAGGCCGGGATCAGGGTCTTCAATGTTGGCCGAGGCTGCGACGAAGTCTTCCTTCAACATCAGCAGCGAATAGATCGCTTCATGTGCTCCGGTGGCGCCCTGGCTGTGTCCGGTCAGCGATTTGGTCGAGCTGACGATCGGCAGCTTGTTGTCGCCGAACGCCGCGCGGATGGCATCGAGCTCGGTGATGTCGCCTGCCGGGGTCGAGGTTCCATGGCTGTTGATATAGTCGATCGGCGCGTTGCGCCGCGCCGCGCCCGGAAAGCCATCGGCCGCGAGCTTCATGCACCGCGCCGCGCCCTCGCCGGACGGCGCCACCATGTCGGCGCCGTCGGAAGTGGCGCCATAGCCGACCACCTCGGCGTAGATCTTGGCGCCGCGCGCGCGCGCCACGTCGAGATCCTCGAGCACGAGAATGCCGCCGCCGCCGGAAATCACGAAGCCGTCGCGCTCCTTGTCATAGGGCCGGCTCGCCCGCCCGGGCGTCGCATTGTACTTGGACGACAGCGCACCCATGGCGTCGAACAGTACCGACAGCGTCCAGTCGAGCTCCTCGCCGCCGCCCGCGAACATGCGATCGGCTTTGCCCAGCTGGATGCATTCGACAGCGTTGCCGATGCAATGGGCCGAGGTCGAGCACGCCGAGCTGATCGAGTAGGAGAGGCCTTTGATCTTGTAAGCCGTCGCGAGATTGGCGGAGACAGTGCTCGACATGGCGCGGGGCACCATGAACGGGCCAATTCGCTTGGGTCCCTTTTCCTTGGCGATGATGGCAGACTGCACGATTGCGCCGGTGGTCGGCCCGCCGGACCCTGCAACCAGGCCGGTCCGCTCGTTGGAGATCTCGGCGTCGGTGAGGCCCGCGTCGGCAATCGCCTCCTTCATCGCGAGATAGCTGAAAGCAGCGCCATCGCCCATGAATCTGCGCAGGCGGCGATCGACCATCTCGTCGACGTTCATCTTGATCGTGCCGGCAATCTGGCTGCGAAAGCCGAGCTCCTTGTACTGCGGCACGAATTCGATGCCGGACGTACCCTCCCGCAAGGAGCGCGTCACCTCGGCGGCATTGTTGCCGATCGAGGAGACCACGCCCAGGCCGGTGACGACGACGCGCTTCATGTCAGGCCGCCGCCGCGGCCGAAGCGGCGTCCTTGGCCAGGCCGACCTTCATGTCCAGCGCCTCGTATACCGGGTGGCCGTCGGCCTGAACGAAGCCATCGGCAATGCCCATCACCAGCTTGCGCAGGATCACGCGCTTGAGGTGCACGTGATAGGTGAGCTTGCGGACCGTCGGCACGATCATGCCGGTGAGCTTGACCTCACCCACACCCAGTGCGCGGCCGCGGCCCGGCGCCTTCATCCAGCCCAGGAAAAAGCCCAGCATCTGCCACATGGCATCCAGTCCCAGGCAACCCGGCATGACCGGGTCGCCCTTGAAGTGGCAGGCGAAGAACCACAGCTCGGGCTTGACGTCGAGCTCGGCCACGATCTCGCCCTTGCCGTATTTGCCGCCCTTGTCGTCGATCTTCACGATTCGGTCGAACATCAGCATGGGCGGCAATGGGAGCTGGGCGTTCCCTGGCCCGAACAGACGCCCTTTGGCGCATTCGATCAGGTCTTCGAAGGTATAGCTATGCTTCTGTTCGGTCACTCTCACCGTCCCCACGGGTCTCTCAAACGGCAATCGTCGGCAGAATAAGGATGCCTGCGGCCCAGCGCAAACCGGCCAAACGGGCTCGCGGCCCTTTTCAGGGCTCCCCTAAGATCCTACATATGGGAACAGCAATGCTCGGAACCAGCCCCGATTTTCCCGGCCGCCTGCGTGCGGCGGGCCTGCGACCGACCCGCCAACGGGTGGCATTGGCGCGTCTCCTCTTCGAGGGCGGCCACCGCCATGTCACGGCGGAAAGCCTGCATGCCGAGGTCCGAGCCACTCGCATGCCGGTTTCGCTGGCGACCGTCTACAATGCGTTGAATCAGTTCCGCGACGCCGGATTGCTGCGCGAGGTCGTCGTCGCGCCAGGCCGGTCTTATTTCGACACCAACACAGGCCATCACCATCATTTCTTTGTCGAGCCGGATGGCGAGCTGCACGACTTCCCATCCGAAAAAGTGACAATTGCCGGGCTGCCACCACCGCCCAGAGGCACGCGGCTAAGCCGGGTCGATGTCATCGTACGAGTGCGCCGCTGACCGGCATGGCTTTGCGAATCGATTGCAGTTCTTAGAATTGTTCTAAACAACTTGACGCGGCCGCGGCAGGTTCCCAATATCAGATTGCCGGGTCGGTCGCGGGACCGACCGCAAAGCATGATGGGAGAAGGACCATGGCCAACCTCAAAGGCTCCAAAACCGAAGGCAATCTGAAGGCTGCCTTCGCCGGCGAAAGCCAGGCGAACCGCCGTTACCTCTACTTCGCACAGAAGGCGGACGTCGAAGGCTACAACGATGTGGCCGCCGTTTTCCGCTCCACCGCCGAAGGCGAGACGGGCCATGCTCATGGCCATCTCGAGTTCCTCGAGGTGAGCGGCGATCCGGCGACCGGCCTGCCGATCGGCGAGACGTCGGCCAATCTCAAGGCCGCTATTGCGGGCGAGACACACGAATACACCGACATGTATCCGGGCATGGCCCGCACCGCGCGCGAGGAAGGCTTCTCCGAGATCGCCGACTGGTTCGAGACCCTGGCCAAGGCCGAGAAAAGCCATGCCGGCCGCTTCACGAAGGCCCTCGACACGATGGCCTGAGCCTCCGCAATCCTGCAAAGGGGACCCCTCCGGGTCCCCTTTTTCGTCTACTCGATATCGAAGAAGCGACAGCGACAATGCGCGAAGGCAGCCTGGAAGCTCCCGTCCGTCATCCTTTGGACTGGCAGAGCCCGTGGTTCTGGGACGAGAAAGCGCTCGAAAAGGAAATGGAGCGGGTTTTCGACATCTGCCACGGCTGTCGCCGCTGCTTCAATCTCTGCGATTCTTTCCCGCGCCTGTTCGACCTCATAGACAACGGGCCGACCGGGGAGCTCGATGGCGTCGCCAAGGCGGACTACGCCAAGGTCGAAGCAGCGTGCACGCTCTGCGACATGTGCTTCATGACCAAGTGCCCCTACGTGCCGCCGCACGAATGGGCTGTCGACTTTCCACATCTCATGCTGCGTCACCGCGCCGTGCAGGCACGCAAGCAGGGCATCGATTTTGTCGGCAAGCAGCTCGCCGATACCGATCGCACAGGCCGGCTGGGCAGCTGGATGGCAGGGCCCATGAATTGGGCGACCGACGAAGCCAATAGCCTGACCCGTCAAAGCATGGAGCGACTCGCCGGTATCCACCACGGCGCCCGCCTGCCGCGCTACGCCGGCGAGACGTTCGAGATGCGCGCTGCGCGGGAGGGTGTGACGGTCAACGAGCAGGCACCCGCCTACGGCAAGCGCAAGGCGGTGCTTTACGCAACCTGCTTCGTGAACTTCAACAATACCGATATCGGCGCGGCCACGCGCGCGGTGCTGGCCCGCAACGGCGTCGAGACGGAAGTGGTCTATCCAGCTTGCTGCGGCATGCCGAAGCTCGAGCTGGGCGACCTGGAAGCGGTTGCCGACGCGGCGCGGCGTGTTTCAGCGGCACTGCTGCCGTGGATCGACAAGGGCTACGACGTGGTCGCCCTCACGCCCTCGTGCGCCCTGATGCTGAAGTTCGAATGGCCGCTGATCGTAGCCAGGGATCCGTCGGTGGAGCGCCTTGCGCAGGCGACCTTCGACATCTCCGAGTACGTCGTCGACATTGCCAAGAAGGAAGGGCTGGCGCCGGGCCTGGAGCCTATCGAAGGCGGCGTCAGTGTGCATCTTGCCTGCCACGCCCGTGCCCAGAATATGGGGGCGAAGGCGGCCGAGATGCTGCGGCTGGTGCCCAAGACGCGCGTCGCGGTCATCGAGCGCTGCAGCGGCCACGGCGGCATCTGGGGCGCTCGAAAAGAGAACTTCGACATCGCGGTGAAGGTCGGCAAGCCGGCCGCCCAGGCCGCGCTCAAGAACAACACGCGCTTCGTTGCTTCGGAATGTCCGCTGGCGGCGGAGCACTTGATGCAGGTCATGGAGATGACGTCCGGGGATCACAGGTCCGAGCCTTTCCGGGCCAATCATCCCATCGAGCTTTTTGCGCGAGCCTATGGACTGACGAGGTAACGTCATGACTCCTCACAAGATCGAGACGACCGCCATCCTGCCCCTCAACGAGTACGCCAAGCTGCGCGGCGAGCGGCGTCGGCTGATCTCCGAGATCAAGAAGCACCGGCGGGTCGAGGTCGGCCCGTTTGCCACGTTCTATTTCGAATCGTACGAGACGATGCTGCACCAGGTGCACGAGATGCTCTTCATCGAGAAGGGTGGTCCTGAGCAGATTCCTGATGAGCTGGCCGCCTACAATCCGTTGATACCTCAGGGCCAGGAACTGGTGGCGACGATCATGTTCGAGATCGACGATCCGCTGCGCCGTGCGCGCGTCCTGGCGACGCTGGGCGGCGTTGAGCACAAGGCTTTCCTGCGCGTCGGCACCGAGACGATGCGTGGTGTGCCGGAGGACGACCAGGAACGCTCCCGGGAGGATGGCAAGGCTTCGTCCGTGCAGTTCGTGCGCTTTCCTTTCACGCCGGTGCAGATTGCGGCCTTTCGCAGCGGAGATGGCGACGTGATCGCAGGCTTCGATCACCCCAACTACAGCCACATGGCGGTCGTGCCGCCGGCCGTTCGCCGCGCGCTCGCCGCCGACTTCGACTGAGCCTCAGTAGTTTATCGGCAGCACCAGGATCACCGGATCGCCCGGCATGTTGGTCGGCACCGGCGGGAAGGGTGATGCCCTGCGGATCGCGTTCACTTCGGCGGCATCGAGGGCCGGCGAGCCGCTCGATGAGTCGATGCTCACATCGACGAGCCGGCCGTCGCGAGCGAGCGTGACGCGTGTCACCACGCGGCCGTGCTGGTGGTTGCCGCTGCCGGCCGTGAGGCGATGAGGCTCGAGGTGACGAAAGACCTGGGAGAGGTAGTCGTTACGCTGTCGTCCTCGACCGATCAGCACGTCGCCGGGCTCCGGGCCCGGTAGAGGCGAGGGCATGGTTGCCGGCAAGTCTGCCGAGGGTCTCTGCGGCGCTGGCGGACGCGCCGGCAAGGGCTGGGCGCGCTGCACGGGCCGCAGGAGAGGCCGGGACGGTTTGGCGAAATCGCGCGACGTCGGCGGTGGCGGTGGCTGCACCACCGGTGGCACCGAGAACTCGAACATGGGCAGCATAGGCACTTGTGCTGGCGGAGGCGTGGAAGGCCCTGCGGGTTCAGGCGCCTGCTGATCCGGAGATGATGGCGCTGTCGCCAGCTGCGGGCTCGTCGCGATTGATGGCGCTGGCGGACCAGTCCTTTGGGGTTCCTGCAATCCCGCGTTCGATGGGGAACTGTCGAACATCAGCAGGATCGGCTGGTCTGGCAGCTGCGTCGAGCTCAGCCGCGGCATCCACCATAGCGTCGCACCAACGACAGCATGCAGCAGGACCGCAAGTGCCAGAGCGATCGGCGGCATATGCTGCAAGTGCGGTCGGGCAAGGATGACATCGTAGGGCACGGCGCTCCCATTCCAGGTGCGCTTATTGAGAATCGTTGCGCCTGTAGTTGAGCGGCAGGACGAAAGTATGCTGACTTCCAGGGACGTCATTGGGCAGCGGCGCATAGGGCGCCGCCTGCCGGATGATATCCAACACCGCATTGTCCAGGTTGCGGTAGCCGCTCGACTGGCTGATGGAGACGGCGAGCAGCCGGCCGTCGCGCGCGATCGTCACCAGCGTGACGACTTGGCCCTCTTCGTTGTTCTCGCGCGCGCCCCTCGGGTAATAGCGAAGCTGCGAAATTTTTCGGATGACACTCCAAAGATAGTCTTCCTGCGCCTTGCGCTGACCGTAGACATCGGCCGGATTCGTGAAGGTCGGGGCCTGACGGGCCGCTTGCTGGGGCTCTCGTGACGAATTGCGCTGAGGTGGTTGCGAAAGCGGTGACGGGGGCAGTTGCTGCTGCGGCGCCGGCGGGCGCTGAGCGGCCGCCGGGGGGGCCTGCGCGCGCGGCGTCGGTTGCGGCTGCGGCTTGGGTGGCGGTGGTGGCGGAGGAGGCGGCACCGGTCGTGGGACCTCATTCGACGTGACCGGCGGCGGCGGCGACTCGAGCGGCGGCAACGCCTGCTCGAGCGTCGGCACCGGCGGTGGCGGTGCAAGCGGCTGCGGTTGCGGTGCCAGTGCCGCTTGTTGTTGCTCCTGGTTTGCGGACTCAGGCTTCTCCGGTTCCGGTGTCGGCTCAGGCTTCGCAGCCTCTTCCGGTTGAACCTTTACAATCTCCTTGGGAGGCTCCGGCTCGGCCGCGTCCTTCGGCTCCGGCTTGCTTTCTGCTTCCTTCGTCGGCTCCGCCTTCGCGGCTTCCTGTGCCTTGGGTCCTTCTTCCGACGTTTCTGGCTTGCTGGCCGTTTGCGGCGCGCGCGGGTCGAGGGTTGTCCCGATGGGCGGAGCCAGGCCCATCCGGGGCGGTGCTGTCGGCTGGACGGGTGGGGCCGGTGGTGGGGGAGGAGGAGGACTGGCTTCGACTTGTGGCGGTGCTGGTGGTGGCGGTGGTACGGGTGGCTGTTCTGGCGGAGCGGGTTTGGGAACCTCCTGCTCCATGGTGACCTCGATCGGATCCTCGGTCTGGTCGATCGGCCTGAGCGGCGACACCCACCACAAGGCCAGGACAACCGCGGCATGCAGCAGCGTCGCCAGGGCGATCCCGCCCGGCGACATGTGCTCGTAGCGTGAGGAGGTCAGGCTAAGGTCATGGGCCACGGTGGCCTCGTTTTACGATCCAGCCGGCATGCCGGCTAGTTGATCGGCTCAGACTTATAGACGCCCCACAGCCCGGTCCGCTCGATCCAGCCACTGATGCTGGTTACCCGGACCCGGCACCAATCGCCGGCGCAGGAACGGATTTCCCCCATCACCTCGGGCTCGAGCTTGGCCACGACCTCGGCCGAGGTCGCCGGCGTCTTGTGCAGGTTCGCAGCCTTCGCTGGAATGATGAAGCTGCGCTTGCCCGTCAGCAGGCTTTGATGGACCCAGCCGCTGGCGCCCTGCCAATCGCGGATTTTGCGCCAAATGTCGTATTCGGCGACGATTTCGACCGGCATGCCCTTGCGTTTGAACACCCACTCCACCGGATATCGCGTACCGGGACCGGAGCGGACGTTGACCTCGTCCGATCTGAGCGACGCAAAGCGCGGAATGGGGAGGCCGGAGCCCTTGCGCGGATTGTTGGTGATCGACTTGTCGGCCGCATAGGCCCCGCCGCGAAGCACCGGCTGCAGCAGCAGGCAAAGGACCGTCAAAGCGGTGAAGCTCAGCCAAAGCAGGAGGGACGGTCGGATTCCCATCGTGGCCTGTATACCTCAAATCTGCAGGCTGATCGACAAACACTTGATAACACGTGTTTTTCAGCCGCGCCGGCCCTCCACCGCCGTTGCTGGACAAGACGCTCGGGGAATTGCTAATCGGGCACATCCTCCCTCAGCGCTTGCCGGTGGCCGATCGCACATGCCTTCCCCGTCCAAGAAGAAGCCGCTGGTGATCGTCACCCGAAAGCTGCCTGACGCCATCGAAACGCGTCTGATGGAGCTGTTCGACACGCGGCTCAATGCCGATGACAAGCCCATGACCGCAGCCGAGCTGGTGGATGCGGCGAAGACTGCCGATGTCCTGGTCCCCACCGTGACCGACCGCATCGACAGCCGGGTCCTGTCGCAGGCCGGGCCGCGGCTCAAGCTCATTGCCTCCTTCGGCACCGGCGTCGACCACATCGATCTCGACACGGCTCGCCAGCGCGGCATTACCGTCACCAACACGCCGGGCGTGCTGACCGAGGATACGGCCGACATGACGATGGCGCTCGTGCTGGCGACGGCTCGGCGCATGGGCGAAGGCGAGCGCATCGTCCGCGAAGGGAAGTGGACCGGCTGGAGCCCGACGGCAATGCTGGGCGCGCGTCTTCTCGGCAAGCGCATGGGCATCGTCGGGATGGGCCGTATCGGCCAGGCGCTGGCCCGTCGCGCGCGGGGCTTCGGGCTTGCCATCCACTACCACAACCGCAAGCGCCTTCATCCCGAGATCGAGCGCGAGCTCGAGGCGACCTACTGGGAGAGCCTCGACCAGATGCTGGCGCGCATGGACATCGTGTCGGTGAACTGCCCGCATACGCCGGCGACCTTCCACCTGCTGTCGGCCCGGCGACTGAAGCTGATGAAGCCGAAGGCCATCATCGTCAACACCGCGCGCGGCGAGGTGATCGACGAGAACGCGCTGGTGCGGATGCTGAAGGCGGGCGAGCTCGCCGGTGCCGGCCTCGACGTCTACGAGCACGAGCCGCAGATCAATCCCAAGCTGCTCGAGCTCGACAACGTCGTGCTGCTGCCGCACATGGGTTCGGCGACACTCGAAGGCCGCATCGAGATGGGCGAGAAGGTGCTGATCAACATCAAGACCTTCGCCGATGGGCACAAGCCGCCGGACCGGGTGCTGGCGACGATGTTCTAAAGATCGCCCTCGACCATCTCGCGGCGGCGGTCCTCGATCAGCACGTCTCGCGTCGAGCGCCCGACCTGGGCGCCGATCAGGATGGTGAGCGACGTCCAGTACATCCACAGCATGATGGCGGCGAAGCCGGCGGTGGCGCCGAACGCCGAGGTGAGCTGCGTCACCTCGAAATAGAGGACCAGCGCGCGGTTGCCCGCCGCGAACAGCAGCGCGTTCACTGCGCCGCCGATCAGGGCATATCTCCATGATACGCTGCCACTCGGCAGCCACTTGTAGATCAAGGTGAAGAAGCCGGAGAGCAGTCCGTAGTGGACCGACGTCGAGATCGCGGGCCCGATATACTCACCGAGCACGGGAAAGCGCTCGAGCACACCGGCGTAGGCGGCCAGCACCACGCTCGCCAGGATGACAACGATCAGCAGGACGCCCAGCACCACCATCAGCAGCAGCGCCAACAGCCGTGACTGGAGGCTGGCCAGCACGGGATGCATCGTCAGGGCGCGGTTGCCCCAGATCGCATTGATGCCGTCGTCGAGCTCGACGAAGACGCGCGTGCCGGAATAGATCAAGACGAGCGCACCGATGAGAGCGGCGATGCCGCTGCCTTTGAACAGCTCCTGAGAGGCGAAGCGACGGATGCTTTGGAGCTGATCGGGGGCCACGATCGTGCTGAGTGCGTCGAAGATCGCTTGCTGCGCCATCACTCGGCCGACGATCGGCTCGGCGATGGCGATGACGAAGATCATGATCGGGGCGAGTGCGAACATGGTATAGAACGCCATCGCCGCCGCCGAGGTCGATAGCCGGTTCACGAAGAAGCCCGTCGCGGCCGAGTAGGCGATGCGCCAGAGCGTCTGGAACATGATCGGCAGTCGATGCCGTCCGCGCGTCAGTACTGCCTGAGGGTGAAGCCCGCGATCACGAGGAGAATCGAAACGACGACCAGGACCAACGTCGTGCCGCTGGCGCCGAGGAAACGACCCTGCGGGACGAGGCGCAGCATGCCGCCAGCGTGGAGCACGCGGGAGACCAGCAGCACAATGGATAGGATCGCGGTCGTCCAGAAGCCGTAGAAGTCGCTCGCCATATAGATCAGCAGCAGGCAAAGCGGAGCAAACTCGATCAAATTGGCGTGTGCCCGGATGGCGGCCAGCATCTCCGGATCGCCGCCGTCTCCCAGATTGATCTTCTTTCGCCCGCGCAGTCTGCCGACGTTGATGGTCAGGAGAGTGGCCAACACTCCGATCAGGCCCGCACAGACGAAAAACACCGGCATCAAACGACCTCCCCTCGATTTGCCGGCATAGTATGGCCATATTGGCGCAAGGCGAAAGCAAGTGGAGCCGCACCATGTGGCAGATTCTGCGCAAGAAAACCGAGATGCCGACCGCCGACCGAGCTCTGCCGGGCCGCCCGGCGCCAGCCTTCGCGGTGCCGACGAAGCATTTCGTCAACGGCAATCGCATCCAGCCGCCATTTCCTGCCGGGCTGGAGAAGGCGATGTTCGGCATGGGTTGTTTCTGGGGTGCCGAACGCAAGTTCTGGGAAGCACCGGGCGTCTACTCGACCGCCGTCGGCTATGCGGCGGGTTTCACGCCCAATCCGACCTATGAGGAGGTCTGCTCAGGCTACACCGGCCACAACGAGGTGGTGATGGTCTGGTTCGATCCGGCCAAGACTTCGTACGACTCGATGCTGCGCGTGTTCTGGGAGAATCACGATCCGACGCAAGGCATGCGGCAAGGCAACGACGCCGGCACGCAGTATCGCTCGGGCATCTACACCTTCTCGCCCGAGCAGAAGCAAAAGGCCGAGGCCTCCCGCGATGTTTTCCAGCGCGCGCTCGGCAAGCATGGCATGGGTGCGATCACGACAGAGATCCTCGATGCGCCACCGTTCTACTACGCCGAGGACTATCACCAGCAGTATCTCGCCAAGAATCCGAACGGCTATTGTGGCTTGGGCGGTACCGGCGTCAGCTGCCCCATCGGGCTTGGCGTTCAGGCGGCGGAGTAAGTCCCTCAGGCTGTCGGCATGGCGGTTTTGTAGCTGAACTCCTTGTCGAGCTCGGCGATCTCGCGACGGAAGGCGATCCTGAGCGCGCTCTTGTCGCTCTCGTCGAGCCACGATCCCTCGACCGCGTTGAGGCTGAATTTTCGCGCCATGTCAGGCCCCCAGCCGATCGACTCGAAGAGCGTCGTGAAGCCGTGGCCGAGATTGGTCTCGAACATCGCCGGGTCGTCGGTGTTGATGGTGACGTTGAGGCCGGCTTCGACCATGCGCCGGATGCGCTGGGGCCGATATGGGCGGTTGTGCACCAGGCTCGTCCAGGCGCAGGGGGTGAAATACATCCCGTCACGGCGGGCTTCCGCCATCACGAAGTCGGAGGCCAGCATGTTGTAGCCGTGATCGATGCGGTCGCATTTCAGCACATCGCGGCAGATCAGGTAGTTGGTCGGCGGCGCCTCGGTGAGCGTCTGGTTGTCCTCGCAGCAATGCGCCGTGCGATGGAGCCCAGCGCGTCGGGCGAGTGCATAGGCTTCGGCGAAAGTGGCCGGCGGCCCGGCCCGCTCGGCGCCGTCGAGCCCGATGCCGACCACGTGGTCGCGACGATGCGCGATCGCCGTCTCGACGATCTCGACCGCCTGCGCCGGCGTGTTGGTCGAGCGATCGATGCAGCAGATCAGCAGGCTCGACACGCCGAATTTCTTCCGTGCAGCCTCGCTGCCCTCGATCATGCCATCGACCATCGTCGGGTAGTCGATGCCATTGGGATAGAAGTAGTCCGGGTTGAAGAAGAATTCGACATGCTTGAGGTTGCCGTCGTGAACCGCATCCTCGATGTATTCGTAGATGGCACGCGCGAAATCTTCAGGCGTGCGCAGCACGAGCGCGGTCAGGCGCAGCACGTCGAGGAAACCGTAGAAGTCCGGCCACTGGTAGAGCTTGTCGGCCGGTCTTGGCAGGGCGAGGCCCGCCCGCGTGGCGAGCTCGGCAACGGTGGTGGCGCGCAATGTCCCTGCCAGGTGGCAATGCAGCTCGGCTTTGGGAATGCGCCGCAGATAGTCGTCGGCAACCGCTTTCGCCATGATCGAGCTCACTTCTTGTCGATGTTGTAGAGGAGCATCGCCGGAGATTTCAGCACGCCTTGGAGATTGTCGCGCCAGGCCGACGGTGTCGTGAACTGTGCCAGCGGCAGGTAGAGCACCTGCTCGTAGGCTCGCCCTTGGATCTCCTCGGCAATGGCCTTGCGGCCGGCGGCGTCCGGGGCGGTAGCGAACTTCAGGCGCAGCTCCTCCGTCTTGGGATCGGTCGGCCAGCCCCACGCCGACGCCGGGTGACCGAGCGCCACCAGGAACGGGTTGCTGAGCGGGTTGCCCTGGTCGGGTACGGTGTTGGTCGTATGGGCGAGGTTCCAGCCGCCTTCGTTCACGGGCTTGGTGTTGAGTCGACGTGTGGCGAAGGTCTGGAAGTCCATCGCCTGCATCTCGACCTGGAAGCCGAGATCGACCAGCACCTGGCGCGTGACATTGCCCAGCGCTGCGATGCCTGGGGCGTTGGCGACGTGCAGCATCACCAGCGGCTTGGACATGTCGACGCCCGCTTCCTTCAGCATGGCCTTGGCGGCGGCCATGTCACGCGCAGGAATGCCCTGCTTGCTCTCATAGGGCATGCCGCAGCCGAAGATCGCGGCGCAATCGCTGGCGAAGCTCGGATCGCCCGCCACCACGGCGGCATAGAGCGAGCGGTCGATCGCCTTGGCGATGGCCTGCCGCACCTTGAGATTGTCGAAGGGCGGCTGCAGATGGTTCATGCGCATGATCGCCTGGAAGCCGAGCTTGCTCACGACCTCGGCCTTGGCGCCGGACTTCCCGTCGAGCAACGGCAACAGGTCGGCCGGCACGCGCTCAAGGTAGTCGACCTCGCCGCGGATCAGCGCGCTCACCTGGGTCTGTGCGTCCGGCATGGCCAGCATCTCGATGCGATCGAGCTTGGCGATCTTGGCGCCGGACGTCCAACTGGGCGGCTCGCTGCGTGGCTTGTAGTCGGCAAACTTCTCCAGGACGATCTTCACGCCAGGCTCGTGCAGGTCGGCGCGGAACTTGTACGGCCCCGAGCCAATGATCTCCTTCACTTGCTCGCTGCCCGGTGTCTTGGCGATGCGCTCCGGCATCATGAATGGCACCGGAGCGCCCACCTTGCCGAGACTCTCGAGCACCAGCCCGTACGGTTCCCGCAGAACCAGCTTGATCGTGCCGGCATCTGCAGCTTCGAGCGAGGCCACGAACTTCATCAAGGTCTGTCCCATGCTGTCGCGCGACGCCCAGCGGCGGATCGAAGCGACGCAGTCGGCGGCTGTCACGGCCGTGCCGTCATGCCATTTGAGGCCGGGCCGCAGCACGAAGGTGTAGATGAGCTTGTCGGGGCTCAGCGTGTAGCTTTCGACCATCTGCGGCTTGGGCTCGAACTTGTCGTCGACTGCAAACAGCGTGTCGTAGATCAGATAGCCCAGGTCGCGGGTCGTGAAGGACGTCGTGAAGTGCGGGTCTAGGATGCGCGAAAGCGTCTCGGGCGCTACGCGCAGCAGAGATTGGGATTGTGCCGGGGCCGTCGCCAGCAACGCAGCCGCCATCACGGCCAAGCCGGCCCATCCCAGTCGCTTCGACATCCCACGCCCCCTTTTGGTCAGCCCGCGCGGCAGCAAGTGCCACGCCACGTCACACTAGGCCATCAGGTGGTGGCGCTCCACAGAGTCCAGCGGTCCTTCTCGATCACAGGACCATCGGCGGGGATGCGCGACTCCATGTATGAGATCAGTTCTTTCAATTCGCCATCGGTAAGGTGATGGAGAAGCGAACGGCCGGTTCTGGCAGCCAGATCCTGCGTCAACTGCTCCCGATCCTGGTGGAACTTGCGGACCTCCCATAGCACGGAGCTTTGGATGTCATGGAAGCCGGCTCCCTGCAGGGCGGTTCGCACGACGTCGTCCGTTGGCCGCCGAGCGGTCTCGACGGCCAGCAATTTCGGAAAGCACTCGAAGAAGTAGCCGCGAACATGCTCCACCGAGCCCGGGAGATCGACGTCAGCCGGCGTCCTGTCCTGGACGATCAGCATCCCGCCAGGGACAAGCACGCGATGCGCTTCCGCAAAACAGGCTTCGTAGTTCTTCAGGTGATGGATCAGCGCGCGTTGAAAGACGATGTCTGCACCGCCGGATGGCAGGCCCGTCGCCGCGGCGTGGCCCTGCCGGAAGCAGATTTGGGGAATACCGGCAGCCTGCTCACGTGCAGCGGCGACCATCTCCTGGGAGAAGTCGACGCCCACGACGGCAGGTGCGCCCATTTCACGCCAGGCGCGGGAATAGATCCCGCCGCCACATCCGATATCGGCGACGTGTTTGCCCTTGGGGTCGACAATGCGCCGCAGCGCGTCGAACCAACCGGGATCCGCCCGTCGTCCGGTGTAGCTGGCTCGATTCGCCTTCGAATGAAAATCGATCGCCATTCGTGCCCTCTGTGAGGCATAGATCGTACGAAGGCACCAGTCGATCAAATATATGAACTAGGAACGATCCATATTCCCATCATATGGCGGCCTCGAGAGCCACCACGAAGCGATCGAGCTCTTCCTCCGTGTTGTAGACATGCACCGAGGCGCGCATGACGTCTGACAGGCCGCGGCGCTTGAGGTCCAGGCGCGACGAGAACCGGGTCGAGACGCTGACGTTGATCGCCTTCTGCCGCAGCGCATCACGCAGCGCGACATGGTCGGCGCCGGCCACGGCGAAGGTCACAATGCCGCCCTTTACCTTGCCGAGATCGGTAAGCGTCACGCCGTTGATGCTGGATAGACGAGCGCGCAAGCCGTCCGCGAGCTCGCGCAGGCGGACCCAGATCGCCTCGATGCCGAGCTCGTTGACCTGGTCGGTAGCGGCCTTCAAGCCGATGACGCCGGCGAAGTAGCGTTCCCAGTTCTCGAAGCGGCGCGCGTCGCTACGTGCGGTGTAGGCATTGTCCTCGGTCCACTTGGCGGCATGGTTATCGAGGAAGATCGGCTCGATATCGGCTGTCGTCGCCCGCCGAGCGTAGAGGAAACCGGTGCCGCGCGGCCCGCGCAGGTACTTGCGACCGGTCACTGACAGGAAATCGCAGCCGACGCGGTCGACATCGACGGGAAGCTGTCCCACGGACTGACAGGCATCGAGGAGATAGAGCACGCCGGCAGCCTTGGCGATCTTGCCAACCGCCTCGGCCGGCTGCACCAGCCCGCCTTGGGTCGGGACATGAGAGATCGACACGAGCTTGGTGCGCCGGTCGATGGCGCGTTCGAGCGCCGCAAGGTCGATCTGGCCGTCATCGTCGTCGGGAACGACCACGATCTCCGCGCCGGTCTTCCTGGCCACCTGCAGGTAGGAGATGTAGTTCGATGAATACTCGCTGACGCAGGTCAGGATGCGGTCCCCGGGCTGGAAGTCGAGGGAGTAGAAGGCGAGATCCCAGGCCCGGGTGGCGTTCTCGACGAAGGCGATTTCGTCAGCCGCCGCGCCGATCAAGCGGGCGACCGACGGATAGAAACCTTCGAGCTCATCATGTGCCTTGGCGGCAGCCTCGTAGCCGCCGATCTCGGCCTCGAGGTTGAGATGATTCAAAGTGGCATCCAGCGTGCGTTGGCTGGGGAGCGCCGAGCCCGCGGCATTGAGGTGCAGGACGTGGGCGCAGCCCGGCGTTTCGGCGCGCAGGCGCGCGAGATCGAGGCTCACGTCAGCGCCTCTCCTGCTGTATGATTCGCGGCATGTCGTTGTCCGGCACCGTATTGCGTTTCACCCTGCCTAAAGCGGTGCCCGAGCCCGAGCAACTGACCATTGCTCATGCCGGCGATACCTTGCCCCTCACGTTCGTGCGCAGTCGCCGGGCGCGCCGCGTTTCGCTGCGTGTCGACGCGGCGCAGCGGCGCATCGTGCTGACGGCGCCGCTGCGCATGTCACGCGACACGGCGCTGGATTTTGCCGAGGCCCAGGCGGGCTGGATCGCGAGCCGCCTGAAGCGCCTGCCGGAACGTCAGCCCTTCGTCGACGGCGCGGAGTTTCCTTTGTTCGGGCAGCGGCATCGCATCCGCCATCGCGGCGATCTCCGCGGCGCCGTCTGGCGAGAAGGGGCGGAGATCCACGTCGCCGGTCGGCCCGAGCACCTGCCGCGCCGCGTGCGCGATTGGCTCATTGCCGAGCTGCGCCGCCAGCTCATCCCGTTGGTGCATGCCAAAGCGGCGCGCGTTGGCCGGCCGGTCAAACGCATCACCATCCGCGACAACCGCTCGCGCTGGGGAAGCTGCGGGCCCGACGCCACGATGACGTTCTCCTGGCGCCTGGTCTTTGCCCCACCCGCAGTGCTCGACTATCTCGTGGCGCACGAGGTCGCCCACCTCGTGCACCTCAACCACGGCCCACGCTTCTGGGCGCTGACGCGTGAGCTTTGCGACGGCCCCATGGATGCCGCCGACCTCTGGCTGAAACAGAACAGCGAGGCCTTGCTGCAGTACGGCGGCTAGCTACTCCGCTGCCGCGGCTCGCGCCGGCGCGACATTCAGCATCGCTGCTGCTTCCTTCGCCACCCGCGTCCCTTCGAAGAAGCGAGGGTTCTGCGTGCCCCACAGGCGGACAGCATTGGCGAAGGTGAAATCGCGGAAGTCGTCCGACGTGATGAGCTCGTCCTCGACCAGCTCGTAGGCTTCCGGCACCGGGCTCAGCATGTCCGGTACGTCGAAGTGGCCGATATCCGAGCTGAAGATCGCGTTGATTCGGGCCCCGAACGGATTGGCTCGCCCGAAGGCGGTGACGTTCATGCGATCGTCGGCCTCGCAGCCGAAGTAGTAGGGCTTGGCATAGAGCGTCAGCCAATCCTCCTTGCGGTTGATGTCGCAGGCCGCAAAGTCGTCGCGCACCGCCACACCGCCAGTCGGCTCGTCTTCGTCCGCGCTCGGCCAGCCATCGCGGCGGTCCAGCTCGGCGGCGATGTCGTCGTATCCGTACTTCTCGACCATGCTGCGCAGCAGCGTGCGATCGAGCTTCTTGGGATCCATATAGGCGATGCCCTCGCGGCCGCGTCGCTCCCAATGCTCGATCAGGTCGGCGAAAAGTTGGCAGCCCCAGCCCACGCCGCCTTCAAGGAAGGCATAGTTGAGGTCGGGGAAGCGCCGCGTGACGCCGGCCAGGAACAGCCCCTTGGCGATGGCATGGCCGGCGGCAGCGAAATGGCCGATATGGTTGAAGGTGAAGTTGCTGGCGGAGTTGCGCAGGCCAAAGCCACGTCCGCCGGCATGGAAGGTCGGCGCCATGCCCAGCTCGCGACATTTTTGCCAGACGGGGTCGTAGTTGTGCGCGCTGTCGGGACCGAAATTCTCGTAGGTCACGGCAAAGCGTCCAACGGCGGGATCGACTCCCTTGGCAGCCGGGATCGGCCTCGGGAATCCGCCACCGAACATGCCGACCTTGGCGCCCAGCTGCTTGGTCACGAAGTCGAGTTCGGCAATCGCCTCCTCCGGCGTGAACATGGGAATCACGGCCGCGGGCGTGAGCCGGTCGCTGAGCTTGGCGAAGTATTCCGCCGTGACGATGTTGAAGCCGCGCACCACGGCGCGTCGGGTCTCGTCGTCGGCGATGCGCGGAATCGAAAGACCGGCCGTGGGGTAGATGATGCCGAAATCGATGCCGAGCTCGTCGAGCCGATCGTAGAGCATGCGCGGCATCATTGCCGTGGCACGATCGCGTGTGTTGGTCGACTGGCGTGTCCAATAGCCTTCCATGGCGACGCCGCGCTGCTTACGCTCCGCAATCGAGAGCCGCAGCGCGTCAGGAATGCGCCGCGATGCCGCGAGGAAGCCCTCCGCCGCCTTGTCTCCCGCCACCTTGCGCATGCGCTCGGCGAACACCGGGGTGAATTCGACCCAATGGCCGTCGGCATCGATAATGGGATGGTTGAGACCGGAACGAATGTCTGCGGGGCTGCTATGAGAACTCATGCCTGCCTCCAAGGTCGTCGATTCGCCAGTAGCAACCAACGCTAGCTCCGGCGCGGCAGTCGCGCAACGAACGACTTTGACTACCCAAACCTGCCTGGATTGCAGGCCTCCAACGCTTCTGGCAGATGCTCACCCTCCATCAGGCGGGCAATCAGGCGGCCGGTCGCCGTCGCCAGCGTAAGGCCGACATGCTGATGGCCGTAGCCGCAATAGACATTGGCCAGCCTCGGCGCGCGACCAATCGCGGGGCGAAAATCGGGGAGGCTTGGCCGCTCGCCGATCCAGCGGCTGCGCTCGGCGCCGCTAACGCCGGGGAAGACCTCTTTCAGATGTCGTACCAGCAGATCGGCGCGATGCCAGCTCGGCGGCTGGTGCGGGGCCGCCAGCTCCACGGTGCCCGCCAATCGCAGTCCTTCCTCCATGGGCGTGATGAAGAAGCCGCGTTCGGCCGGACTCACCGGGAGGTCGAAGCGGACGTTGTCGGGCGCCAGCATGACGTGATAGCCGCGCTCGGCGACCAGCGGCGCATTGAAGCCCAGCAGACGGGTTAGCTCGCCGGAGGCGCGGCCGGCAGCAATCACGACCGCCTTTGCCGGCAAATCCTGATCGGTCGTCTTGACCGCCGTCACGCGATCACCCGGTGCAGACCCGGCGAACACGATCCGCGACCCCGTGGGCGTTGCCCAGGGACAACAGGTGACGCCGCGCCTGCTGATCTGACGCTCGCCGGTGCCGTCCGCGCGAGCGACGAAGATCGTCTCGTCGCCGAAGGCCCCGCCGGCGCGCGTGAACACGATGTGGCCTTTGAGCGGGCCGATCTTTGAAGTAGCCGGGGAGCTTGACCCCGCGGCGAGTAGCGACAGCGCCGCCGCAACCGCCACCAGGAGAACTTGCCGCATTCTGTGTGAAGCTAACAGGCTGAAGCCGGATTGACCAAGGCCGGGGCGGATGGCGCACTACCTGTTCAACTTCTCCGACGGAGACCGACAACAGGCCACGGTGCTTCTCCAGGCGAAGATGTGGGGGGTCGGTCGCTACGAGCGGCATCGCGACGCGCTTGCCGCCGGCGATCAGCCTGGCGCCCTCCTTCTGGCCGCGGTCGACGTAGCCGAGCTCGATCCCGTTGACCGTTGCTGTCTCCGTCATCCGGGGGACCCTAGCCGCCGCGCCCGGCAGGCGATCTGCAGGGCCAGCCGGGTCTCGGGGTCGCCGAGATCGACGTCGAGCGCCGGGATGAACCGGCACCCGTACGCGTGGAAGCTGATCAGCTCCGTCGCCGTCCACGTGCCGCTGGCCACCACGCTGCCGTCGGCGCGCCTGTGGGCGAACTCGCCGCTGGGCGGATCGGGGAGCACCTTCGGGTGCACCTGGAAGGTCCCGCACTCGTGGTGGCGGGTCTCGCAGGTCACCTCGACGCGATCGCCGTTCGGGGCGACGCCGATATTCGGTGCCTCAGCGACCAGCAGGTAGGTCTGGGTCTCGCTGCCGGCGGGGGCCG
>Ga0081455_10003057_pt1 | contig 19485 bp, 17 predicted proteins | sample TabmetS3T2R1_FD_70207 | JGI IMG/M metagenome (GOLD analysis project Ga0081455, IMG submission 70207) | Tabebuia heterophylla rhizosphere microbial communities from the University of Puerto Rico - S3T2R1 | ecosystem: Host-associated > Plants > Roots > Rhizosphere ... | reverse complement strand
TTCCGCGCTCCTTATCGCGCCCGTATTGAATGCGCTCCAATTCATCGCGCGCGGCCTGCGCTTCGTTGCCAAACTTGACGTTGAGGTCTTTCAGCGTTTTAACTTGTTGCTCGAGTGCGCTCTTCTGCGCCCGCGTGGTGGCCAATTCCGTCTTGGCGGCCTCCGTCTCGGCCAGAGATTCCGGGTACTTCCGGTCAGAGACGCAACCCGCCATGGTCATGGTCCCTGCGATGATGATTGCCGCCAGCCACACAGGATTCATGCGAACCTCCCCTTCCCCCTAACAGTGTGCATGGATTGCCGGAAAGCCGCCCGATCGCCGGACCCTTTAGCCCGTCCGGCGGGGCTCTCCGTATGGTCACTGTGTATGCCAAGGCCACTGCTTTGTCAACACAATATAAGGGCATCCGTGCTCACCCGCACTTCGGTCATTCCCTTGACGGAACGTCCCCACTTTGTGATTATGCGGAGACCTGCGTGCACCGCCTAGGTTCTTCACTCAACAAGGACATCGCATGAATGAATGGGGCCCAGCCCTTGCGGTCATTCTCGGCATTGTTGAAGGGCTCACAGAATTTTTGCCCGTCTCTTCCACGGGCCATCTCATCTTGGCGGGCCATGCATTTGGATTTACAGGAGAGGTCGCCGCTAACGCTGAAATTTCCATTCAGCTGGGCGCCATCCTCGCCGTGGTTGCCTACGAACGTGAGAAACTGAGAACGCTGATTTCACGCGCCTTTGGTGAACAGGCGGACTTGCGTCAACTCCTGACAAGTCGCGCCGAACACACCTCCTGGACCACCCTCCTACGCCGCTCCATGGCCCTGCACCCGCACCTGTGGTTTCTGATCGGATTGGGCGCCGCCTTTCTTCCAGCCGGGCTCATCGGTTTTGCCACGCATGGGTGGATCAAAGCGCATCTCTTTAGCCCCCAGACGGTGGCCTTCACATCAGTGATCGGCGGCATCATCATCCTCGCCGTCGAAGCACGCCAAAGACCGGGCACTGTGCAACAACTCGAGCAGGTGGGTCTCCGCAATGCCATCTTCATCGGCCTGGCTCAATGCGCCTCGCTTATTCCGGGCATGTCACGTTCCGGCTCAACGATCATCGGCGGCCTGCTGGTGGGTCTTGATCGGAAAGTGGCCACAGAATATTCATTTTTTTTGGCTCTCCCCACCCTCATCATCGCCACGTGCTATCAGATGTGGAAGTCGCGGGACGTCTTCCGGTCTGAGGATTTTGTAGCACTGGGGATCGGCCTATTGGTCTCTTTTCTTGTCGCCTGGATCGTCATCGCCGCCTTTTTGACCTTTGTCAAACGTCACACGTTGCGACCCTTTGCGTACTACCGCATTGTGATGGGGTTGGTCGTGCTGTACCTATTCGGTTTGTAATGAGAGCCCCCGGATGAGTGCTGGGAACAGGGTCTGTACTCGATACGCAGGTTCAATAGCCTGTGGGCGGAGGAGTACCTGGCGCAGGGAGCGGTGCCTCTTTGCGTTCAAACGCGAAGTGGATGATCAGGCAAACGACTCCAACACTGATCGCCGAGTCAGCGACGTTGAACGCCGGCCAATGGTAGGTCTCAACATAGACATCCAGAAAATCGATGACTTCGCCAAATCGCAACCGGTCGATCAGATTGCCGATTGCCCCCCCGAGGATGCCGGCGATACTCACCTGGCCGATCCAATCCTTGTCGGGCAATCGGAGGAGGATCGTTCCTAGCAGCGCCAAGGCGAACAGGGATGTGACGCCGAAAAATACCGTGCGAAAGGCATTGCTGCTGCCGGCCAAAAGGCCGAATGCCGCGCCCGGGTTGCGAATGTAGGTGAAACTGAACAGGTTGGGAACGACGGGGATCGATTCATGCAACCGCATGGACTGCATGATCCAATATTTCGTGGCTTGATCCAGAACGATCACAGTGACGGCGATCACCACGAGAAGTAGATACCGGCTGCCTCGCGTCACTGAACGGCCTCCACGCAACGGTCGCAGAGGGTTGGATGCGCCGGATGGGTTCCCACCGCCTCACGATAGTTCCAGCATCGCTCACATTTTTTTGCCGTCGCCTTTGAAACGGTCACAAGAAAATCGGCTTTCTCAGGAAGTTGATCGACGGCTGTCAGCTTCACCCCTGACACGATAAAAAACGTCGACAGGTCGGCTTCATATGGCTTCAGAAAACTGTACGTTGCCGGATTGCTCTGGATCTGGACGACGGCCTCAAGCGAAGATCCGATCACCTTGTTGCGGCGCTGCTCTTCCAACGCCGCTTGCACCGCAGTTCGGATGTCCAGCAGCCGATCCCATCTCTTTGACAGCCCGGAATCCTGCCACTCCGGCTTGGGATCTGGAAACACGGTCAAGTGCACACTCTCGGTCTCGACGGATTGACCAAACTGACTGGAGAGCAACCGCCAGATTTCCTCGGCTGTGAAGCTCAAAATCGGTGCCATGAGTTTCGTCATCGCGAGAATGACCTCGTACAGGACGGTTTGCGACCCCCGGCGTGCCGGCGAATCGGCACGGAACGTATAGAGCCGATCTTTGAGGATGTCGAGGTAGACGGCGCTCATGTCAACCGAGCAGAAGTTATTGAGGGCATGGTAGATGGCGTGGAATTCAAACTCCTCATAGGCACGACGCACTCTGGTTTTCAGTTCCTCCAGCCGCATGAGCGCCCAACGATCGAGTTCAGGCAACCCATTTAAAGGGACGCGGTGCCGCGCCGGATCAAAATCATAGAGATTGCTCAGCAGGAAGCGGCAGGTATTCCGGATTTTCCGATACGCTTCGATAAGATGATTGAGGATCTCCGGCGAGATGCGCACATCGTCCCGATAATCCTGTGCCGAAACCCATAGGCGGAGAATCTCAGCGCCGGACTGCCTGATGACGTCCTGCGGCGCGACGACATTGCCGGCTGACTTGGACATCTTCTTACCCTGCCCATCCAAGACGAAACCGTGAGTCAGGACCGCCTCGTAGGGAGCTCGGCGATCGGTCACGACCCCTGCTAATAAGGCGCTATGAAACCATCCCCGATGCTGGTCGGAGCCTTCCAGGTACAGATCGGCCGGCCACCACTTGCAGGGTTTGAGCACGGCGGCGTAGCTGACTCCTGATTCGAACCAGACGTCCAGGATGTCTCGTTCTTTCTCAAAGCTGGTCCCGCCGCAGTCAGGGCAGGAGGTTCCTGCCGGCATCAAGGCAGCCGCCGACTCCCTGAACCAGACGTCGGCACCCTGCTGATCCATGATCGAGGCCACATGTTCGATGACGACCGGATCCGCCAACACCCGGCGACACGCGACACAGGTGAACCCGGGAATCGGCACACCCCATACCCGCTGCCGCGAGAGGCACCAGTCAGGACGATTCGCGATCATGCCGTTGATACGGTCCTTCCCCCAGGGCGGAATCCATCTCACCCGATCGATCTCCGCCAACGCCTGTTGCCTCAAGTCGTTTACGTCCATCGAAACGAACCATTGCTCAGTCGCGCGGAAGATCACGGCAGTCTTGCAGCGCCAACAATGGGGATAAGAATGGGCCAGAGAGCCATGGCCCAGGAGTTTCCCTTTTGTTCGAAGCACGTCGACGATCGCCGGGTTGGCTTTGAACACATGCTGCCCGGAAAATTCCGGCACCGCCTCAGTAAACCGGCCGGCATCGTCGACAGGAGCCAGGATTTCGAGCCGTTCCCCCGGCGATGCCTTGGCATTATGGTCCAGCACGAGAATGTAGTCTTCCATGCCGTGTCCGGGGGCGATGTGGACACAGCCCGTGCCTTGCTCCAACGTCACGAAATCACCGAGAAGCACAGGTGACAGTCCGGTCGTAAGCGGACGCTGTGTTTCCAAGCCCTCGAATCCTTCGCCGCCCTTTTTCACGGCCACCACCCGATACTCCTCGAGCTTGCAGGCCTTGGCTACAGCATCCAAAAGCTTCTCCGCGATGATCAAGATTTCCGACCCGGCCTGGACGAAAGCATAGTCGATGTCGTGATGCAGGCAGACCGCTTGGTTCGCCGGTAAGGTCCAAGGCGTCGTCGTCCAGATGACGATTGAAACCGATGTGACCTCAGGAGGAAGCTTCACCGCCGGGAATTTCGCAGCGACCGCGGTCGATCCGCCCGCCACCGGAAACTTGACATAGATGGACGGCGAGACGTGGTCTTCGTACTCGACCTCTGCCTCTGCCAATGCGGTGCGATCCTGGGTACACCAGAGGACCGGTTTCAAACCTTTATAGACCCCGCCCCGCTCGACGAATTTGCCGAACTCGCGCACGATCGTCGCCTCGTAGGCGGGACGCATGGTCAGATAGGGTTTCTGCCAGTCGCCGATCACACCCAACCGCTGAAACTCTTCACGCTGAATGTTATGGAACTTCTCGGCATACTGGCGGCAGAGCGTGCGGATCGCCATGGCATCGAGGGAATGCTTCTTCTCGCCCAGGTCTTTCAACACCTGATGCTCGATCGGCAGTCCATGGCAGTCCCACCCCGGCACATAGGGCGCATGGAACCCCGCCATCGTCTTCGACTTTACGACGATGTCTTTCAGAACCTTGTTGAGGGCATGGCCGATGTGAATACGGCCGTTGGCATAGGGCGGGCCGTCGTGCAGCAGGTATCGTGGCCGCCCCTTACCGGCCTCTTGAATGCGCGCGTAGAGGCCAACCTGGTCCCACCACTCCAGCAGTTCCGGTTCCCGCTGCGGCAGATTGGCCTTCATCGGGAAGTCGGTTTTGGGGAGGTTGAGCGTCGACTTATAGTCCATGAATCACAACTCGGATCACCAATGAACTAGGGAGCGAATATACCGGATTGGGTAGCGAGGTACTAGCCCTAGGCCTTCATGCGGGATCGTCAAAAACGACTCCCAGCAAGGCCGCAGCGAGCGAGCACCCGAGACGTACGGTCTGATGTACATTGAGGGTTTGAGCGAAGCGAGAACGAAGTCGGTGAATGGTGCGTCTTGGCGCGCCGGGGCGGGCGGGTGAGAAACTCACGATCCCGTTAGCTGACCGACATCATGCGATCCAGGGCAATCCTCGCCCAGCGCTTGTCATCGTCGGGCACGACGATGTGATTGACCACATGGCCGTCCGCGAGATTCTCCATCGCCCAGCAGAGATGAGCGGCATCGATCCGGAACATGGTGGCACACTGGCAGACGGTCGATGAGAGGAAGAAGACTTTCTTGTCTGTCAGGTTGCGCTTCAAGCGATTGACCAGATTGAGCTCGGTTCCCACCGCCCATACGGAGCCCGCCGGCGCAGCCGTGACGGTCTTGATGATGAATTCCGTAGAACCCACAAGATCCGCACGGTTCACGACATCCTCATGGCATTCCGGATGCACGATGACCTTGCCGTCGGGGTACTGCTTGCGGAAATTGTCGACATGGACCGCTTGAAACATTTGATGGACGCTGCAGTGACCTTTCCACAAAATGAGTCTTGCGCGTAGGATCGCGTCCCTGGTGTTGCCGCCCTTCGGCTGAAACGGATCCCAGACAATCATCTGTTCACGCGGCACGCCCATCTTGTTGGCGGTATTGCGCCCCAGATGTTCGTCGGGAAAAAACAGAATCTTTTCCCGCCGGGCCCAGCACCATTCAATGACGGCTTTGGCATTGGACGACGTGCATGTAATGCCTCCATGCTCGCCGCAGAAGGCCTTCAGCACAGCGGCAGAATTTACATAGACCGCCGGCATCACGGTTTCTTCAACCGGAAGAACGCGGCCCAGCGTCTCCCAACATTGATCCACCTGCTCGATCGCCGCCATGTCCGCCATCGAGCAGCCTGCCGCCATGTCCGGTAGAATGACCGTCTGGTTGCTCCGACTCAGGATGTCAGCCGTTTCGGCCATGAAGTGGACACCGCAGAACACGACATAAGGCCGCTCGGACCGTTCGGCGGCCAACTTGGACAGGAGCAGCGAGTCGCCGCGAAAATCTGCATGCTCGATGACTTCATCCCGTTGATAATTATGTCCCAACACCATGACTTGGCCGCCCAACGTCCGCTTCGCATCAGCGATACGACGGAACAGTTCCTCAGCGGATAACGACTGGTAGTCGGTTACGGGTCTTGGCAGTGTGGAAACGCTATTCACGGGACTCCTCAGGAGTACTCTGTAGAGGGTCATTGTACGACACGCTTCCTTTACCAATCAATGAAACGGCGCCCGCGCAGAAGACCTCCTGCCTTGGACCATTCGGTGCCATACGACTCTAGGCCTATTAACCCGTTGACTTCATGGGGAGCGGGCGATACCATCGAGCTCCAGAGCTAGGGGCGCCACAAGGCTGAGAATCCGAGCGATCGGATAACCCTTGGAACCTGACCTGGGTAATACCAGCGTAGGGAAGCGGATCAACCGTTGACACCGGACTCAGCCGCACTCTCGCCCTGCGAGGTGCGGCTTTTTTATTGCGCACCGCGATCGTTCACGATCCGATGAAAGGATCTCCCATGACGACCAACGGCCATAAGACTACCGCGAACATCACCACCCAGCCATTTCCGGCATCACGCAAGGTCTTCGTCGAAGGCAGGCACCCTGGGGTGCGGGTGCCTATGCGCGAAATCGCCCTCACTCCGACCAAATCGATGAATGGTGGTGCCCCGGTCCCCAATGAGCCGATTGTCGTCTATGACACCTCAGGGCCGTATACGGATCCTTCCATCACGATCGACTTGCGAATGGGACTCACGGCACTCCGGCGCGACTGGATTCTCTCGCGAGGTGACGTGGAGCAACTGCCGGATGTGACCTCGCAATATGGACGGCTGCGTGCGACCGATCCCAAACTCACCGATCTCCGCTTTCAACATATCCGTAAGCCGCTGCGCGCAAAGCCTGGACGCAACGTCAGCCAGCTGCATTATGCGCGCCGGGGCATGGTGACACCTGAAATGGAATTCATTGCTCTTCGCGAGAATCAATCGCGTGAGGTTGCCCGCGAGCTGGCGTCGCGCAACGGCCATGGCGGAGGTGTCGCACAGCACCCCGGACAGGCCTGGGGCGCCAACATTCCGGCCTCCATTACCCCTGAGTTTGTGAGAGACGAGGTCGCAAGAGGCCGCGCGATCATCCCCGCGAACATCAACCATCCGGAAACCGAGCCGATGATCATCGGCCGGAATTTTCTGGTGAAGATCAATTCCAACATCGGCAACTCGGCAGTCAGCTCCTCGATCGAAGAGGAGGTCGAAAAGATGATCTGGTCGACACGCTGGGGTGCCGATACGGTGATGGATCTCTCGACTGGCAAGAATATCCATGAAACCAGGGAATGGATCATCCGCAACTCCCCGGTGCCGATCGGCACGGTGCCGATCTATCAGGCACTCGAAAAAGTCGGCGGCAAGGCGGAAGAGCTGACCTGGGAAATCTATCGGGACACGTTAATCGAACAGGCCGAGCAGGGCGTCGATTACTTCACGATTCATGCGGGGGTCCGGCTGGCCTATGTGCCGATGACGGCCAACCGCATGACCGGGATTGTTTCGCGCGGCGGATCGATTCATGCCAAGTGGTGTCTGGCCCACCATCAAGAGAACTTTGCTTATACCCACTTCGAAGAAATTTGCGAGATCATGAAAGCGTACGACGTGTCGTTCAGCCTGGGCGACGGCCTACGGCCCGGCTCGATAGCGGACGCGAATGACGAGGCACAGTTTGCCGAGCTCGAAACCTTGGGCGAGCTGACGAAAATCGCCTGGACGCACGACGTCCAGGTCATGATCGAAGGGCCCGGCCATGTACCCATGCACATGATCAAGGTCAATATGGAGAAACAGCTCAAGGAATGCCAGGAGGCGCCCTTCTATACGCTCGGGCCGCTTACCACGGATATTGCGCCTGGCTACGACCACATCACCTCAGGGATCGGTGCGGCGATGATCGGTTGGTACGGTTGCGCCATGTTGTGCTACGTCACTCCCAAAGAACATCTCGGTTTGCCGGACCGCGATGACGTGAAGGCAGGCGTGATCACGTACAAGATTGCCGCGCATGCCGCGGACCTGGCCAAGGGCCACCCGGCTGCACAGACCAGAGACAATGCCCTTTCGAAAGCGCGTTTCGAGTTCCGCTGGGAGGACCAGTTCAACCTGTCGCTCGATCCCGATACGGCCAAGGATTTTCATGATGAAACGCTGCCAGACAACGCCGCCAAGGTCTCGCATTTCTGCAGTATGTGCGGGCCGCACTTCTGCTCGATGAAGATTACCCAGGACGTGCGCGAGTACGCCGCCAGCAAAAAGGTGAGCGAGCAGCAAGCGATCGAACTCGGCATGAAAGAAAAGGCCGAAGAATTCAAACGGACAGGCTCGGAGATCTATCGTTAACCATGACGCCAGCAAGTGCCCGATATAACCTATCGAGCATGTGGTGAGGAGTGATTCCCATGGGAAAACCAAAACCTGCCCCTCTGCGCGAGCGCGATATCACCAGGCAAATTGCGCGCGAATACTACAAAGAATTCGACCAGCTGATCGAAAGCGACGTCATCATCGTCGGCGCCGGCCCCTCTGGCCTTATTTGCGCCCACGACCTGGCCGACATGGGATTCCGTACCGTGATCGTCGAGCAAAGCCTCGCACTCGGCGGAGGGTTCTGGCATGGCGGCTATTTGATGAACAAAGCAACGATCTGCGCTCCAGCACACAAGATTCTTGAAGAGATCGGAGTGCCTTGCAAAAAAGTAAAAGACTGCGAGGGGATGTACATTGTGGATCCGCCGCATGCCACGGGCGCGCTCATTGCCGCCGCCTACTCCGCCGGCGCGAGGGTGCTCAATCTGACGCGTGTCGTCGATCTGATCCTTCGCCGTGAAGGTGTCCTCGAAGGCGTGGTCGTCAACAACACCACCGCCGAAATGGCCGGGCACGATATCATTCATGTGGACCCGATCGCACTCGAAAGCAAGATCGTTGTCGACGCCACGGGGCACGACGCGGTGGTCGTCAATCTGTTGCATCGACGGAACCTCTACACCGAGGTGCCGGGCAACGGCGCCATGTGGGTGTCGCGATCCGAAGAAGATGTCATGGATCACACCGGCGAAGTGTATCCCAACTGTTTCGTGATCGGGTTGGCCGTTGCCGCCGTGCATGGGACGCCACGGATGGGGCCAGCCTTCGGGTCCATGCTCTTGTCCGGCCGGTATGGAGCGGATCTGATCAAGAAAAAGCTCAAGAACGAGTAGCAGTAGTTTCCCCGCGGCTGCTCAAAAAGGTCATCCGACTAGGCCGCAGGGAGTGAGCCGCCGAAGCGTACGTTTGTGGTACGTTGAGGTCAGAAAGCGGGAGTTTTGGGCGCGTCCTTAGCAGGCTGATCAAAAAGGTCATCCAGCAAGGCCGCAAGGAGTCTGGACCAGGAGGCGTACTTCTCAGTACGTCAAGGAGTTCAGACGACAGAGAACGAAAGGTTGCGGTCAGAGCGCGTCTCGGCGCGCTCGGGTGGGTGGGTGATAACGAACCTTTTTCATCAGCCTTATTATGGATGTTCAAGATTTTCTAGTCCAAGGCGAAGGGCGCGAAGAAGACAAACGCGAGGCGTGGGAACTCTTCCAGAAGGCCTATCAGCAGCAAATGAAAGGCGAATTGGAAGAGGCGATTTCCCTCTATCGGCAATCGCTCGCCGCGCATCCAACCGCCGAGGCTCATACATTTTTGGGCTGGACGTATAGTTTCATGGGCCGGCTCAACGATGCGATCGACGAATGCCACCGTGCGATTGCGCGCGACCCAGAGTTCGGCAATCCCTACAACGATATTGGCGCGTACTTGATTGAGAAAGGCGAACTCGACGAAGCGATCCCCTGGTTCCAAAGAGCCATGCATGCCAAGCGATATGAAAGCCCGGCGTTTCCCCATCTGAATCTGGGCAGAGTATATGAGAAAAAAGGCAATTGGACGGAAGCCATCGCCTCCTACAAACAAGCACTCGCGCTGAATCCCGACTACGTCCTTGCAAAACGCTCTCTTGGCCGATTGGTCAGCATGTTGAACTGAGCAAGTGTGCTGTGCTTCCTTGCAATGACGACCTCACACGAGGCTGAACAAATGGAGCAGACCGCCGGAAAGACCGTGCTCGTTGCAGTAACGGACATCTTTTTCTATACGAAGGTCAGGGATGCCCTCCTCCCGAACGGCTACACGCTCGAACGGGCGCGCTCCCAAGACGAGATTGCGGTCAAGGCCTCGTCGGCACATCCTGCTGCCGTCATTCTTAATATGAACGATGAAATCCTGAATGCGTTCCAGGCCCTGGAAACGCTTCGGACGAATCCGCAATTTCAGCGGCTGCCTATCCTGGCCTTCGCAAACCACGAAGAAGTTGAAATCTGGAACCGAGCCAAGTCCATGGGAGTCACGAAAATCGTCTCCAGGAATGAGTTTTCGACGCGGACAAGGGATCTGGTGGAAGGGATCATGTCCCAAACAGCTTCCTAACGCCTGGGAGCACCATGAAACAATCCCGCTTACATGACCAGCACGCGAAATTGCAGGCGAGATTCGAGGAGATCACCGATTGGCAGGTCCCAATCCATTATGGAGATATGCTCAGCGAATATCGGGCCGTGCGTGAAGCCGTTGGCATTGCCGACCTCTCGCATCGCGGCAAGCTTCGCGTGACCGGAGAAGACCGTGTGAAGTGGCTGCAAAGCGTCATCAGCAACGATCTCCTTTCACTGCAGCCCGGACAGGGACGGTACTCGAGCTTCCTCACTCATAAGGGGAAAATGCTGAGCTACTTCCGCTGCTACCTGCAGACCGATGCCGTCATGTTGGAGGATGTCGGGGAAATCGGCGATCAGACCTATACCGCCCTGAGAAAATTCCTTCTCTACGGCACCAAGGCCAAAATGGAGAATTGCCGGGAGAGCTGGGGACTCTTGTTGGTGAGCGGCCCCAAGGCGGCGGCGACCCTGAAGGCGGCTTTCGGTACTGACGTGGACGATCTGACACCGGTCAACTTCATCTCCGCAGGAATCGGCGGCCAAACTGCTCTCGTCATTCGCACTGAGGAAACCGGCGAACGCGATTTTGAAATTTTAATCCCATCCGACGGTCTAGTTGCAGCCTGGGAGCGGCTCCTCGAAGCCGGTAGGCCCCATGGAATCCAGCCGGTCGGGAGCCAGGCTCGTGAAGCGCTTCGCATGGAAGCCGGAATTGCCAAGGCAGGAGCTGACTTGAACGAGGAGATTGTTCCGCCGGAAGCGAATCTTCAAGAGAAGGCTTTCAGCTTGAGTAAGGGGTGCTACCCCGGGCAGGAGGTCGTCGCGCGCATGGACACCTACGGTTCGCTACGCCGCCATCTCGTCGGTTTGGTCGTGAAGGGCTCGGTGGTGCCGCCTAAAGGCGCGAAGCTCTTCAGCGGCACGCGCGAAGTGGGATGGGTGAGCAGCGCGACGCTGTCACCGGAACTCAAAGCACCGATCGCCTTTGGGTTTCCCTTGCGAGATTTCAGTGCGGCAGGTACCAGTCTATCGATCGAAGCGGACGGTGCTCGGTACGAGGCCACCGTTCACTCGCTTCCCTTTCACCACGCGTCGACTTAGACTACGCCCGTTCGGGATTCCGTGCCGCAGACACGGCTCGGGCGAAGGCAAGCAAGCTCGCGCGCTCCTCGTCGTCAAGCGCGAGCAGTAAATGGGCCTCCTCCCCGTGCATGAGGCGTAGGCTGAGAAAGGGCTCCTCTCTCCGTTTTTCCTTGTTGTCCCACATGGCGTCGATCACCTGCACCTTGTCGAGCTGGCCGACCGAGACAATGTCGTACCGGAAATAGGCGTCGCCGATCACCAGGTCGAGCAGTACGTTGCCGGCCGTCAATAAGAGCAGGTTGAACCGGCCCTGCTCCTCATAGCCTTCCGGCAAGAATTTATTGATGTGGCACAGGGCCACCTTGCGATCGGCCAGGGCAGCACGGATCTTTTCCCGCAACGCCGGATAATCGATCTGCAGTGCCTTCTCGTCCGGACTCGTCGCCGCAACTGCCGCAGTCTGGGCCTTTTCAAAAATTTCTTCCGCCGACATCAACCCTGCCATGACAATACTCCTTCATTCATTGAATGTGACTCACCCGCTGTTTGGATCGAATGGCCCGGACCACACCGACGAGGCCCAAGCCGGCCCATGCGAACTCTAACAAAATGAACCCTGCCCGTTGATCGACGATGGCGACGACGCCCAACATGAGAGAACCGACAATGTTCAGCATCAGGTATCCGGCATGGAGTTCTCGCCAGACCCCTCCCTGATTGAGTCCATAGGCCAGCAGCACCATCAAGGCTCCGACCACGGACATGATTTGCAGCAGCATCCGGAATACTCTTTCTGAAACAGACTGCTGTCACGGTCCCTCCCGCTCTTCCTGGCGATTTCGGGGTCCGAACTCTGTTTCAACCGTGTTGAGACGATGCAAGACGAAGCCGAGAGGCTTTTCAGCATCCTATGAAAGGAGGTACGGTAACCGGCGGGCAACCAAGAATGCAAGAGGCGACCAGGGCGCTTAGCCCTTTCGCGCAGGGACGCGGTAGAAGAACCGCACCTTTCCGGCTGCGTCGATGATTGACAGGTTGAATTCGTCGTTGTTCACGTGCACGAGGCCGAAGTTGTCATACCCTCCTTCATTGATCAGCGTGGTGGGATGCAAGGCAGGACTTGGGGGCGTGGGCCGGCCGGAGTACGCAGACAACGGCCCGCTGACGAATTCATAAAAATCCGCCATGCCATCCTGATTCGGATCATACATGTTCGCTTGGACCCAATGAATGTCTCCCCCCAGGAACACCACATTGGAGATCCGCTTCTCGAGAATGGCATCGACGATCAACTGCCTTTCCCGCTCGAATCCCGTGCCATCCGATCCGCCCGCCCAGCCGTCATAGCCGGGAACGGCTGCCCCGCCTCCTTTGGGAACCGATAGCGGCACGCTCGTCACGATGACCTTCCACGTCGCCGTGGACTGGGTCATCCCCTCCAGCAGCCACTGTAGTTGAGCGGCCCCAAGCATGGTCTTGGTCGGTCCATCGAGATCGGCATTGCGATTCCGGTACTGCCTGGTATCGAGGAAGAACAGTTCCAGCTCAGCCCCGTATCGAACCCTGCGATACAGTCGGTGCGGATCTGAGAGGTCGAGACGGATGGGCCAGTACTCGCGGAATGCCTGTCGGCCCGCCGGCATTTGCGCCTCGAACGGTCCTGCGAAGTTGTTCTTCACCTCATGATCATCCCACGTGACATATACGGGCACCGTGTCCAATAACCGCCGTAACGCTGAAGCTCCACGTTGGTAGCGATGTTTGGCGCGATATTCGATCAACGTCGTGGCGATGAAATTCGACCCAGGCTCATTCGGCGGCGACACGCAGATACTGTCGTCGTAGATCGTGTCACCCAGGAAAATGAAAAAATCGGGCTTCTGTTCACGAACCGTATCAAAAATCGGGTAGCCGGCCTCGCCCTGACGACAGTGATTTTGGCCGCCTAAATCACCGCTCCACGCGAACGTCACAGGCGCAGAGACGGCGGTATCCGGTAACGTCGTGAATTCACCCTGCGCAGCGACACGTCGTCGCGATGTTTTCTCACGTGGCTCGGGATCAGCCACAAGGATGTAATAGCGATACCGCGTCCCAGGGGAGAGGTTGCCGAGAGCCACCGTCAAGGTGAAATCCGTCTCGGGTCCAGTGAGCACGGACGGTGTTCGAGAGGCCAGCGTTTGCACGGATGCCATCGCCGAGATCTTTTTCCACGCATCGATGGAGGCCCATTCAACCTGGATCTGTTGTGAGCCGGCCGTTTTGAGCCATAGCTCAGCAGAATGACTTGTAATGTCCCCTACCGCCGTTCCATCGGGCAAACTGGGTTTCTCGAGTTCAGCCTGATCGGTAAACGGACTGCCGGTGGGCAGTCCTTCTCTGGAAGGTGAGACACAGCCCGGTACGCCAAGGGACCCGGTGCAGATCGCGGCGGCAACGACGAGGGTTTTCCACGCCTCTCTCAAGGTTGAAAATCGAATGGTGGCTCCTGCATACTGCCTCCTATCGGGAGTTGCCATCATGAACGATCTAACCTGTATGATCCAAGGGTGCCAGGCGAAGGTCTATTCGCCCGCGGGGACTCAGCACGTGTGTAAAGAGCATTTCCTCAGCTTCCTTACATGGCGGCGTCGCAAGGGCCAGCAGATGTTTGTCCACTACGCCGGTCTGACGATGGAGCAACGCGATCCTATCGCCGCCGAATGGTCCAAAGCCGTCTCCATCATCGAAGCGCCCTCCATTTCAGCACCAAAGTCGTAAGACGGCTTTCATACCTCTTCACTCGGATGAACACTTGCCCAGCCGCCTCACCATCTCGGCGGCGCGAAAAAACGTGAGGCTCGTTACTCCTCGCCTCGTTCACCCCATCACCGGGCTGCCGTGATGGTGGATCATCAGCCATTCATCGCCGATGCGCTCGAACAAATTCGTCGCGAGCACGCGGGCCTGCTGCGGTTCATCGGCTTGCTGGCTCGTGATGTTTTCAATGCAAATTACCCAAGCCATGTCACCCGCGACCTGAACGATTGACTCTGTCAGCTCAAATTTCATGGAAAATGTGTTGTTGAAGATCAAGACCCATGAGTCGCGCACGGAGGGCCATTCGGAGCGAAGAGTCCATCCAGGATGCACGCAGGTCACATAGTCGAGATGCGCCCACACCTCATCCATCTTGGCGATGTCGAGGCTTTCGAACGCGTCGTAGAACTTCCGGTTTGCTTGTGTGACTTCTTGAATTCGTCGTTCGAGCACGTAACTCCTCCGGGCGGCCTGAGCTTCGGCCTCATCAAAACCGGTCGCGATCAAGCGCGCTATCATACTGGAAGCAACGGCTAGAGAGCGAGAAAAGAGTGGGCGGTTACGACGCAGCGAGTTTTGACGTCTGGAGATGCACGACCCATACACCGCCGAGGATGAACACAATACCGATCACTTCAACAACACCCACAGCTTCTTTCAGGATCAGAGCGGAAAGTGCCACGGCGGCGACCGGCGTGAGATTACCAAGCACGGAAGCACGCGATGGCCCGATGCCTTTGACGCCGAATAGCCATGCTTGTTGGGCGATGGCCGTAGCGAACACAACAAGGTAGGCCAGCGCGAGCCAATCGGACAAAGAGACCGAGGCGACCCCCGTACGCAACATTTTTTGGTCTGTCCAGAGCAGTGGAATCTGCAGAACCGTTGCGGAGAAGGTGGTCGTCCAGTTCACCGTGAGAGCCGGGAGGCGCTCCATGATCGTCCGGCTGCCAATCGTATACAACGCCCAGCTCGCGACTCCTAGAAAGACGAGTGTCCCGCCGAGCAAAGGCTGCTCTCCTGCAGCACTGAATCCAGCCACGGACACCAATCCCACTCCAAAAAACGACAGCAGGCTGCCCGCCCAGACGACTCGGAGCGGGACATCTTGGATCAAGAGCGCCGACAGCAGCGCGGTGACGACCGGTAGCGATCCAATGATCACTCCCGCCACGGCACCGCTCACGTACTTGAGGCCGATCAGGATTAATAGATGATTCCCGAGTACGCCTAGGCCCAATAGGGCGAGTGTTCGGTAATCGCGTGGCGTTAGTGCGGCGAGAGAGCCATCCTGCCACCACCAGATGACGATGAGGATGAGGAGTCCGCCAAGATCTCGCAGGACCGAGGCTTCGACGGCGGAAAAGCCAATCAGCGCCAGCTTCTGTGCGACGATCGACCCACCCCATAACACCGCGGCAACGGCGATGGCACCATAACCGAATGCAAGAGACCCTCTTGTCATGATGAGGGCATACAATCCTTCACCACGACGGTCAAGCATATTCTACTCGAGGACATCGGTTTGCCTTGGTCTTGCGCAACGCTCGCATGACTCGGCAACGACCCGAGAGTGCACAAGGAAGGTCGTGGTCGGCGCTGGCGGCATTCTCAAGCCGCTCGGGACTTTGCTAGGTGATTTTGAAGGATCGTTTCCGTTTGATGGAAGCATGAACAACCGACCATCGCATCCTGCATCGGAAGCTGCAAAGGACACGGGCCCCCTGACCCTCGCAGGGTATGAGGCGGTGCTAAGCGACTTGGATGGCGTCATTACCAAAACGGCGCGATTGCACGCCGCAGCCTGGAAGCGGCTGTTTGACGATTATCTCGCGCATGTCTCCGCTCAAATGGGAACGACATTCGAGTCGTTCGATCTGGAAGAGGATTATCGGTTGCACCTCGATGGAAAACCACGCCATGAGGGCGTGCGGGACTTTTTAAAGTCGAGGGGGTTGAGCCTTCCCCTCGGTGATCCGAGCGATCGTCCTGAGCGTGAGACTCTCTATGGAATGGGCAACAAGAAGGACTCGTATTTTGAAACTGAATTACGTGAGACCGGTGTGGACGTCTATCCCGCAACGGTGGAGTTCATTCATCTGGCCAAACGTGCGGGATTGAAAACCGCCGTCGTGTCCTCCAGCCACCATTGTGCCGAAATCCTCGATGCCGTCGGGTTGACGCCTCTGTTCGACGCTCGCATCGACGGCCATGACATCGATCGTCTCCGACTTCCTGGGAAACCGGCGCCGGATGCGTTCTGGGAAGCGGCCAGGCGCCTGGCGGTCGAACCGAGTCGTGCCATCGTCATTGAGGATGCATTGGCAGGCGTCCGAGCCGGGCATGCGGGCGGTTTCGGGCTCGTGATAGGCGTCGACCGGCGCAATCAGGCTGACGAACTTCGCAAACAGGGCGCAGATGTCGTCGTGTCGGATCTCCGCGAGCTCCTGTCGAACATGGGATCCTCGTCTCTGCCGGAGTAAACCGTTCATGCGGAGGTGTGCCAGATGATCCATCGTCCCCGGTTCCATCCGCCTCCGCATATCTACCCTCCCGACGAATGGAACCTCATCGAGAAACGCTTCATGCCCGACCTGCTGGAACAGGGCGAAACCATGTTCGCGCTGGGGAACGGCTATCTCGGCATGCGGGGCTGCTTCGAAGAGGGCGGACCAATCGGCTCGAACGGCACCTTCATTAATGGCTTCTACGAAACCTGGCCGATCATTTATCCTGAGAACGCCTACGGCCTTGCCACGACAGGGCAAACGATCGTCAACGTCACCGACAGCAAGAACATCAAACTTTATGTCGATGACGAACCGTTCTGGCTTCCACACGCCAACGTGAGAAGCTTCGACCGGCGCCTGAACATGAGGTCGGGGACGCTCGATCGCGACGTCGTATATGAAACGCCAGCCGGGAAGCGGGTTTCGGTCAGATCGCGCCGGCTCGTGTCCTTTCAACACCGCCATGTGGCCGCAATTTTTTATCAGGTCACGCTCTTGAATGCCGCAGCCCCGGTCGTCCTCTCATCGGAAATGATCGCCAGCGAGCCGGCTCCGCGGCGGGCCAATTACGACCCGAGACAAGCCAAAGTATTCAACGAAAAGGTCCTGAACCACCGGCTGAGTTATGCGAAGGGTCAGCGGATCGTCTTGTGTCACGCCACCAATAAAAGCGGGCTCGTTCTTACCTGTGCGGTCGATCATGCGCTGGACACGTCCTTGCGTGTAACCTGGAAAACCAATTACACCCCCGATGCCGGCCAAGTCGTCGCCACCATCGACGCGGAGCCCGGACAGCCCATCACGCTCTTGAAGTACATCGTCTATCATACGAGCCACACCGCTCCACCTGAGGAAGTCTGTGCGCGTGCAGAACGCACACTCGATCGGGCAGTGGCGACAGGGTTTTCCCCTTTATTGGCCGACCAGGAACGGTTCATGGAAGAGTTTTGGCAGCGGAGCGACGTCAAAGTCATAACCAATCCCGATCTGGCGAAAGCGTCCACGACAGCCGTCCAGCAGGCGCTTCGATTCAATCTGTTTCACGTGTTGCAGGCCTGTGCACGCGCGGAAAATACCGGCGTGCCCGCGAAGGGACTGACCGGAGGCGCTTACGAGGGACACTATTTCTGGGACACCGAAATTTACGTGCTTCCGTTTTTGACCTACACCGCGCCGCATATCGCGAAAAATCTGTTGAGGTTCCGCCACGGTATGTTGGACAAGGCACGTGAACGGGCGCGGCAGCTGAATCAGCGGGGGGCCATGTATCCCTGGAGAACGATCAACGGCGAGGAGGCCTCGGCCTATTACGCGGCGGGAACCGCGCAGTATCACATCAATGCGGACATTATGTTTGCCCTGAAAAAATACATCCAAGCCTCGGAGGAAGACGAATTCCTCTTCGATGAAGGTGTCGAGATGCTGGTGGAAACCGCGCGGCTCTGGCGCTCACTCGGATTTTATTCGCCGAGGAACGACGGGCGATTTTGTATCCACTGCGTCACCGGACCGGACGAGTACAATACCGTGGTCGATAACAACGTGTACACGAACCTCATGGCAAGGGAAAACCTTCGTTATGCCGCCGAGACCGTAGAACGTGTGCGTGAACAACGCCCGGATCTCTTTACCGTCTTGGTCCATAAAACACGGCTCGATCTCTCTGAGGTGATGGAATGGAAGCAGGCCGCCGATCGTATGTACGTCCCCTATGACGAGCGGCTGCAGATCACGCCGCAGGACGATCAATTTTTAAATCAAGAGCCGTGGGATTTCGACCGGACACCCGCCGACAAGTACCCGCTGCTCCTCTATTTTCATCCCCTAACGATCTATCGTTACCAAGTCATCAAACAGGCCGACCTTGTCTTGGCCATGTTTCTACTCGGTCACGAGTTCGCTCACGATCTGAAACGGCGGAACTTCGCCTTCTACGACCCGATCACCACCGGCGATTCATCGCTGTCGGCCTGCATCCAAAGCATCATGGCCGCCGAAGTCGGCGAAATGGACAAGGCCCTGGAGTATGCACGCGTGGCAACGTTGATGGACCTGGGCGACGTCGCGGGGAACGTCAAAGACGGATGCCACATCGCGGCGATGGGTGGCGTCTGGATGATCTTCGTCTACGGGTTTGCCGGATTGCGCGATTACGGTGGTGGACTCTGCTTCTGGCCGGCGCTCCCCGACGTGCTGCACTGCATCCGGTTCAATCTCATGTTTCAAGGCCAGACGCTCGAAGTCGATGTCGGCCAGGACACGACGAGCTACCGGCTTAGAACCGGAACCGGGCTCACGATCCGCCATGAGGAGGAGGAGGTCAAGCTCTCAACTGAAGCACCCTTCGCCGAACGGCCGAATCGTAAACACGATGTGGAATTGAAAAAGAGCGCTTGACCTCGACATTGCTCAAGCCTTCCTCCGAATAAGCAACACGCCATCCCTGATCGTGAGAAGCGCAGCTGAAACGTCGGGGTCCGAGGCGACGGCCCGATTCAGTTCCTGAATTGCGGCCGTTCGTTCATCGGGAGGCGGCTGCAACAGCACGTCTCCATCCCACAGCACATTGTCGATCACGATCACGCCCTCCGATGAGAGCA
>Ga0081455_10003056_pt1 | contig 19491 bp, 16 predicted proteins | sample TabmetS3T2R1_FD_70207 | JGI IMG/M metagenome (GOLD analysis project Ga0081455, IMG submission 70207) | Tabebuia heterophylla rhizosphere microbial communities from the University of Puerto Rico - S3T2R1 | ecosystem: Host-associated > Plants > Roots > Rhizosphere ... | reverse complement strand
CTGTTTTGACCGTAAAGTCCCGTGTCGCTTGGATCACGACGCCACCTTGACGGCTCACCCAGGCGATGATCGCGGGCCGGTCTTTGTCATAGTGCCCCCGACCGGGCTCGCGTTTCTTGCGGCGCCCACGCGCGCGGCGTCCCAACGCTTTCTTCCCGCCCTGTTTCGCTTGTCCCTTCTGACCAGCCGTGTGATACAGGTCATCCGCTTCCACGGTGCCCTCCAACTGACGCTGCATCTCATAGGAGAGGGCCGCATTGCGCAGCCACCAGCACCAGCGGTAGCCTGTGCAGACATGGACTCCTAACTCTTTGGCAATACGCCGCGATGCACACGACAGGCACAAGAGAAACGTGGCCAGAATCCAGTGCATCACCGAGCGCTTGCTGCCATCCAAGAGCGTGCCCGTGAGGTCGTTGAAGGTGCGCTTGCAGCCCTGCTCTTTACAGCGGTAGCGTTTCAGGCCCGGCTGGGCGTGGTAGGTGCCCCAGGGACCGACGTTGAGGCTCTGACAGCGGGGACACTGGAGGAGCCGATCTTTCCAGCGCAACGTATGGATGTAGGATTGACACGTTTCGGCGTTGAAGAGGTGGTGGAGATGGGACACAATCGACATGGCTGAGCGTCTCCTTTGATCACGAGTTCGATGAAGAATCGGATCGGAGATGCTCAGCTTACGATTGAGTTTTTGGACCACTACAAACCGCTAGAAATTGAGCGTCGCGCCACGCGTGAGGCGTCTCCCCTGCCGGCGTGTGTGGGTAGCGGGAGACTCGCCCACTCGTCTGAGCGGGCGGCTCTGTTACGCTGTGGCCTCCGAGTAGTGCTGCGCACTTGCGTGGCATAGACTTTGCTGTGGCGAGATCGTATGGCAACTCCAGAGCAGAGCGATGGCTGATACTCATGGGTCTTGCAGCTGCCAGAATGTCTGCGCCTCGCCGCTCTCCTGACTGTGGTGGTGATTGCTCATGCACCCTACAGCGTGACGGACAGGCGCACTATGCGACCACCGTACCCCCGCGTCCTGCCGGAGCACATGTGCGGCGTGTAGGACGCCCACTGGCGAGGAGCAAAGGAGACACGTTATGGAAAGAAGAGCACATGATGAAGGCCCCAGGGACCAGCGGCGTGAGGTGCCCCCCCCGGTAGAAGCGTATGCACAGCCTGCGCGCTATGGTGACGGGAATGACGATCGAGCGATGCAGCCGCCGATCGGTCTGCGCGTCCGCTGGGGTGGTGTCACCAGTGGGTGGGTCATTGCCCTTGGGACCATATTGTTGCTGACGGCCTTAGGCCTGGCGATTGGCATCTCAGCGATTGGGGACCCCCGGACCGCGGACCGGGACACGGCCAGTGGTCTGGGGATTGGCGCGAGCCTCTGGGGGGCTGTCACTCTCCTGATCGCCTACTTTCTCGGTGGGCTGATGGCGACCCGCGTGACGGACCGTCCGGACCGTGGCGGGGCCTTCATGCATGGTGCACTCGTCTGGACACTAACGTCGGTGTTTCTGGTTTGGCTCCTCGGCCAGGGGATGAGCTTGGGCCTGTCGAGCCTGTTTGGCGCGCTCAGCGGCCTCACGCACACCGCGACAACCGTGGTGACGGCAACAGCGACGAAGGGCGGGGATCTGGCACAAAGCTTAGGGCTCACCGATCCCGCCCAGGTGATGAATTGGCTAGACAATCCGAAGACGGCATCGCTGTTCGCCTCCGCTGTCGGCGTGTCGACGGAGGAAGCCCGCGCGACACTGGCGCAGTTCCGTGGCCGGATCGACGAGGTCCGTGACAATCCGGAGCGCGTGGCGACCGAGGTTCGGAGCTTCCTCGCGCAGTATAAGGAGCGCGCGGAGCAGCAGGCGCTCCGGACGGCGGCGGCGGTGCAGGAGGGGGCCACCGTGGGCTCCTGGGTCACGTTTGGCGTGCTGGCGCTGACGCTGGTAGCATCCATGCTGGGAGCACTAGCCGGGGTGCCGAGCCTGCGCACTTGGCGCACACGGTGGGCACACACCGGAGCGGCCTAGCCCTCCCGTACATGCCCTTTATGCGGCGTCCTGCGCCCCGTCATGCCATGTCTCGGGTACTAGCAGCGCTTTATTCTCTCACTTTGAGAGGCGCCTCTTCCTAGAATGAGACAGCCCTGTGCCACCACCACGAGAGGGCCATTGCAGACGTGCATGGCCTGACAGGATTGCAGAGAAACGAGGACGGTGGTGTTTCAAACATAGATATGGATGGAAACAATGCCTTGTATATCAAAGCCATCCAGATCTTCATCTCCACTTTGAAACACTCCCCCACAATGAGACATTTCTCCCATTTTGAGAGGAAGAGTCCCTGCGTTTCCTGATGCATACATGGCCCTAACCTAGCGAAGGCTGATTTTCCGGCCAAAGAAAGGCAACGAAGGCAGGAATGCCCACAGAATCAATTCGTTATGCCTACTCACACCCACACCGATCCAGTAGGCAGCCGGCAAGTTCGCACAGTGCACAGGCAGCGAAGTTTTGAGCATACTGGCCGCTTAAACCGCAACAAAAGCGTGGTGGAATCAAGGCAAAATGCGTGGTCGAACAGGAAAAGCGAAATTTTGGTACACGCTTTAAACCCACTTGGCCAAATTTTGGGGCTTCGCTAGGTTAGGGCCTACATGGCGTCCATACGTCCATGTATATCTTGTAAATTATCAGGTACTTTACTGTTGTCTCTGCTACCCTTGCCTGTCTTCTGCGCTGAGGGGAATGGCATATATCTTGCTCTTATGCCAAACGTCAGCATTCTCAGCCTGTCCGGTAGTAGGACTGCATCTACACTCTTGAGATCGCCGCGGTGGACATTCTGCTGCTTCCACACCTGTGGAAAAGGGAACATGTTATGCCTCCCCCTTCCTCACCGGGAGACGGGCAACGCCTGCTACGCCTGCTGGTCAACATCGCCAGCTTTGTGGCATTTATCCTGGTCATCGCCTGCTTGTATTGGGGACAAACGGTTCTCGTGCCCGTCGCCATGGCTTTTTTACTCACTTTTCTTTTACAGCCAGTGGTGGCCCTATTCCAACGGGCAAGGCTGGGCCGTACCCTGTCTGTCCTCCTGGTCGTGCTTATCACGGGCATAGGCTTTGCCGGTGTTGGCTGGGTGGTAGGGGCCCAGATCACCGGGCTGACCTACGATCTGGGACATAACCCGCAGTACAAAGCGCATATTAAGCAGAAACTGGCGGCTCTGCGGGGGATAGGCAAGGACAGCACGCTGGATAGTTTTCAGGGGGTGATCAATGATATCATGGAGGAATTTGCCCAGGGCACTGCCCCCGCGGCGCCGACAGACCCGCCCCGCATCGTGGTGCGGGAAGGCTCTTCCCCTCTGGCCACGGTGCTGGCGATCGCGCAGCCCCTGCTGGAGCCGCTCGGCACGGCCGCATTTGTGGCCGTACTAGTCATCTTTATGCTGCTGCAGTACGAAGACCTGCGCAACCGCCTCATCGGTCTGGTAGGATCCGGCCAGTTGACCGTGACCACCAGGGCGCTGGACGATGCCGGCCAGCGCGTCAGCCGCTACTTACTCATGCAATTTATGATCAATGGCAGCTATGGCCTGGTGACGGCTCTCGTGCTCTTTCTCATTGGCATCCCCTATGCGGTGCTGTGGGGCTTTTTGGCGGCGGTATTGCGTTATATTCCCTACGTTGGCCCCTGGATTGCCGCCTTTTTCCCCATCACCATGAGCCTGGTGGCGTTTCCCGAGTGGCTGCAGCTCGGCCTGGTGGTCGGCATGTTTGTCCTCCTGGAACTGTGGAGCAATATGCTCATGGAGCCCTGGCTCTATGGCCAGAGTCTTGGGGTCTCCGAAGTCGGCCTGCTGGTGGTGACCGGGTTCTGGACCTGGCTATGGGGACCAATCGGACTGGTATTGGCCACCCCGCTGACGGTGTGCCTTGTGGTGCTGGGCCGGCACGTGCCACACCTGCAATTCTTCGACATGCTGTTTGGGAAGGCTCCGGCCCTCGACCCACCCGTGGTCTACTATCAGCGCCTGTTGGCGCGGGATCAGGAAGAGGCCACGGAATTAGTTGAGGACTATATCAAGGACCATACCCTTGAGACGGTGTATGATGAGATACTTATCCCGGCCCTCCTGCTGGCCTGGCAAGATCGCAAACAGGGGCAGCTGGCGGGGGAGGATGAAGTTTTCATGCTCCAGGCTACTCAGGACATTGTGGCGGAGTTGGGGGCAACCACGGGCGAGCCAGCTGAGGGGGACTATGCCGCTTGCGAGGCCACCGGGGCGCCAGCGCCATCACCGGTATTGATCCTGGGATGTCCGGCTCACCATGAGGCAGAAGAGGTGATCGTGCAGATGCTCCGGCAACTCATGCAGCCTGCCGGGTGCCAGGTGGAGGTGGTGTCCACCCGTACCCATGCGAGCGATATCGCCGCCCGCATCAGACAGGAGCGCCCGGCCCTGATCTTCATCGCCGTCCTGCCCGGTGGACTGCCACAAACGCGCTATCTGTGTCGGCATCTACACAAGGCGTTTCCCGAGCTGCACATTGTGGTGGGGTATTGGGGTGACAAGGAGGCATTCGATAAGATTCTCGTCCGGCTTCGTCAGGCCGGCGCGAGTTCCCTGACGACGTCGCTCTTGCAAAGCCGGAGCCGGATAAGCGCCCTGACCACGGACGTTGTGCCGCAACCGCAGCGGCCGCCACGCGGCCGCGAGGTCACGGAGGCGAGGTGAGGCTCCATCTGCTGGGAGGTGCTAGGTATGAGGAGAGCGCTGCCTGAAGACGACAAGACGCGGACTGCGGCCGTGACCTGGGCCGATATCACGCAGGCGCTGGAGGAGAGCAAGCGCCTGGCGACGTTCGGGGCCGAGGTGGGGGCTGCCCTGACGCAGGCCGCCTCGCTGCGGGACATGCTCCAGCGCTGCGCCGCGGCCATGGTCCACCACCTCGATGCGGCCTTTGCCCGCATCTGGGCCCTGACTCCCGGAGAGCGCGTGCTGCAACTGCAGGCCAGTGCTGGGCTGTACACCCACCTTGACGGTCCTCACAGCCGCGTGCCCGTGGGCCAGTTCAAGATTGGCCTCATTGCCCAGGAGCGCAAGCCCCACCTGACCAATGCCGTTATAGGGGACTCCCGTGTGCATGACCAGGCCTGGGCGAAGCGCGAAGGCATAGTAGCCTTCGCCGGTTATCCGCTGATTATTGAGGAGCGCGTGGTGGGGGTGATGGCGCTGTTCGCGCGCCATCCGCTGACTGCAGCCACTCTCCAGGCCATGGCCGCGGTGGCGGACGGCATAGCTATAGGGATCGAGCGCAAGCAAGCGGAGCGCGAAAACCGGCGCCTGGCGCGTTATAATCGGCTGCTGCTGGAATCGATCGGCGAAGGCATTTACAGCATCGATACCCAGGGGGACTGTACCTTCATCAACCAGACGGGCGCGGCCCTGCTGGGCTTCACGCCCGACGAGGTGTTGGGCAAAAACATGCACGACCTGGTGCACCATTGCTACGCCGATGGCTCTCCCTACGCGCGCGAGGCGTGCCCGATCTTCCAGGCGTTCCAAACCGGGCAGGGTTGCCGCGTCGATACCGAGGTATTCTGGCGCCATGACGGGACGGCTGTGCCGGTCGAATATGCCGCCTTCCCGATCATTGACGATGACGTTGTGCAGGGGGCGGTGGTCAGCTTCATGGACATCACCGCGCGCCGGCGGGCGGAAGCGGAGCTGAAGGAGGCGAAAGAAGCGGCGGAGAGCGCCAATCTGGCCAAGAGTCAATTCCTGGCCAACATGAGTCACGAGCTGCGCACGCCGCTCAATGCCGTCATCTTGTACAGTGAACTCCTCCAGGAAGAGGCCGCGGACGCGGGCGCCCAGGAGTTCATCCCGGATCTCGAGAAGATTCACACGGCGGGCCAGCAACTGCTGGCCCTCATCAACGATGTGCTCGACTTTTCGAAGATCGAAGCCGGCAAGATGGAGGTCGCTCCGGAGACGTTTGCTCTTGCGACCATGATCGAGGGCGTCGTGACCACGGTGCAACCCCTGGTGCAGCAGAAGGGTAATACGCTCACCGTGCACTGCGCCTCGGACCTCGGCGTCATGCACTCCGACCTGACGAAGGTCCGGCAAGTCCTGTTCAATCTGCTGAGCAATGCCGCCAAGTTCACTGAGCACGGGTCGATCACGCTGGCCGGGGCCCGGGAAGCCGGGGAGGACGGTGATTGGGTGGCATTCCAGGTCGCGGATTCGGGCATTGGCATGACCCCGGAGCAGGTGGGCAAGTTGTTCCAGACCTTCTCGCAGGCCGATGCGTCAACGACCCGCAAGTTCGGTGGTACTGGTCTGGGATTAGCCATCACCAAGCGCCTATGCCGCCTGCTGGGGGGCGACGTGAGTGTGGCGAGCGAGCCGGGGCAAGGGTCGAGCTTCACCGTCCGGTTACCCGCTGTACTAGCACCGCCAGAGGCGGTGGCAGAGGCCAGCCCCGTCATGAGCCCAAGTCCGGACGGGGCCAGTACTATCCTGGTGATTGATGACGATCCCGTAGTGCGTGACGTGATGCGCCGCTTCCTGGACGGCGAGGGTTTCCAGGTGGGGACGGCCTCGGATGGCGCAGAGGGATTGCGACTGGCCAGGCAACTCCGTCCCGCGGTGATTACCCTGGACGTGCTGATGCCGCACATGGACGGCTGGGCCGTGCTCACGGCGCTCAAGGCGGAGCCGGGGTTGGCGGATATCCCCGTGATCATGCTGACGATGATCGACGAGAAGAATTTCGGCTACCTGCTGGGAGCGGCTGACTACATGACCAAGCCTATTGATCGGCATCGTTTGAGCGCCATGCTGCACAAATACCGACCCGCTCAGCCAACCGGCACGGTGCTCGTCGTCGAGGACGAGAGCGCCACACGGCGCATGCTCCGGCGCATGCTCAGAAAACAGGGATGGGCCGTCATTGAGGCTGAGAATGGGTGTGTGGCCCTGGAGCGCATGGCCGAGCAGCGGCCCGTACTTATCGTGCTCGATCTCATGATGCCGACTATGGACGGTTTTGCGTTCATTGCCGCACTCCGCCAACGTGAGGAGTGGCGCACCATTCCGGTAGTTGTCCTGACCGCGAAAGAGCTGACGCCGGAAGAACGACAGCGGCTTAATGGCTCGGTGGCCCAGATCCTCACAAAAAGCGCCTATAGCCGTGAGGATATGCTCGAGGAAGTGCGTCGCTGTGTGGCCAGCTGCACATCTGCGAGTCGGATGGGAGAAGAGCATGGCCCCTCATCAGGGATGGGGTGTGGAAGGGGAAACAATGCCGAAAATTTTGATGATTGAAGATAACGAGCAGAACCGGGATGCGTTGTCGCGCCGCCTGCAGCGCCACGGGTATGACGTCATCACGGCGAGTGATGGCCGGCAGGGCGTCGCTATGGCCCAAGCCGAGTTGCCTGACCTGATTCTGATGGATTTGAACCTGCCCGATGTCGATGGCTGGGAAGCAACGCGTATACTCAAGGAGGCCCCTGAAACCCAGGGGATCCCGATTATGGCGATGACGGCACACGCGATGGCGGGCGATCAGGAACGCGCCTTGCAAGCAGGCTGCAATGATTACCATGCCAAGCCGGTGGAATTCCAGCGCTTACTGACGCAGATCGAAACGCTCCTCACCAAGTCCCCCCGCGAGTAACGAGCGCTCAGTCGTGTTGCAGATCTGTCTTTTCACTGCAGGCTCTTGTGGGATGTCAGGGGCGTGGATTTGCCGGTAGTGTTTCAAATGTGGAGATGAAGACCTGGATCCCACGTTCAAGGGGTCAGGCTGAACCACACGATTTTTACTTGGTAGGCGCGTTCCCCTATTGTCGCAAACGACATTCCGCTATGATGCGGTCGGAGAGACTACGACAGGAGGTGCATCATGGCAGTGTCCGTGCAGGAGATTCGTCCCATCGCACATTTGCCTTTGGTCCTGGGCGTCTTACGACGTCTGGAGGTCGCGACCATCATCGAGAACCTCATCGCACCCCACCCGCAACATGTGCTCTCGACTGGGCGTGGGGTCGAAGCCTTGGTGCTCGCGATTCTGGACGGCGATCATGCGCTGTACAAGGTGGGGCAACGGCTGGAAGAGCGGGGCATGGTGGCGCTGTTGCAGCCGGGACTCACGGGAGCCTCACTCCACGACTATCGCTTAGGGCACATCCTCGATGCCCTGTTTGCGGCGAATCTCAACAAGATATTTAGTACCATCGCCCTCAAAGCGCTGGAGGTCTATGCCATGCCGGCGCCCTGGCTGCATCAGGACACCACGACGATTGCGCTCTACGGGGCCTATGCCGCGGCCCCCAAGACCCCACGGGTACCACGGCCAGCCTACGGGCATAGTAAAGATGGGCGGGACGATCTCAAACAGGTCCTGCTCAGTCTCGGCGTGAGTGGCGATGGCGGCCTCCCTCTGCGGCTCGGCGTGCGGGATGGTAATCGCAGTGATAGTGTCGAAACGCCTGTGGCAATTGAAGAATGTCTGGCGTTAGGGCTCGATGGGGTGCGCGGGATCGTCGCGGATAGCAAGGCCTATAGTCGCCGGACATTGGGTCTGTGCCTCGAACGTGGTGTGGGGATCGTGACCCTGGTCCCGCGCACCTGTGCCGTCCGGCAGGCACGGGAAGCGTGGGGGGGGCCAACAACCGGCGCTGCCGCTATTGGTAGAGAAGCCCGGGAGGACCAAAGACGAGGCACCCCGCCGTTGGCACGGACAAAGTATGGTCCGTCAGGTGGAGGTGGAGTACAGTGGCGGGCGCGTGGCGCAGGAGCCCGTGCGCTTTGTTGTGGTGCATTCGAGTCAACTGGCCCAGCAGCAAACCCAGACGTATGCCGCTGGGCAAGCGAAGGAAGCCGACGTGGTGGCAGACCACGTGCGCCAGGTGCACGCCCGTTGGTTTGCCTGTGAGGCAGATGCCGAAGCGGCGATCGCGGAGTATGAGCACCGTGGGCCGGGCCGCCGCGGCCGCCGGCCCCGGTCCTGGCGCTATCACGCTATACGGTATCGCGTCGTGGCCGACACCCGCCGCACACGCCGGGTCCATCGGGGACGCCCCGCGAAGACGGAGCCGCCACCAATGGAGGCGGGCTATCGTCTCGTGGTGGAAGCAGAGAGGATGTCCCAGCCAGAGGAGGACAATGGCTGGACGGGGCTGGCGACGACGCTCAGCGCGGCCGCCTGTCCGGATGCAGAGGTACTCCAGGCCTATCAAGAGCAACATACCAGCGTGGAACCAGGCTTTCGCTGGATCAAGAATCCCGCCGCGATCAGCCCGGTGTGGCTGGAGAAGCCCGAACGGATTGCGGCCTTGGCCATGCTCACGGTAGTGGGCTTACTGGTCTCCAGCATCATCCAGCGCCCAGTTCGTCTCTACCTCCAGACGCATGCCCAGCAGCTTCCAGGCAACAAAGGCATGACAGCCACCCCGACAGCGGCGGTGATGTTGGCATTATTTGCCCACGTAACCCTGATCCAATTCGAAGTAGCTGATCAACAGATCGCCCAGCTCTATGGGGTGCAACCGCATCACCTGCTGATCTGTGACGCACTCGGTCTGGACCATGCGTGGTATGAAGTGCCCTTAGCGCACAAAATCGATCAGTTCAGTCAGAGTCCTTGAACGTGGGCTCTAATACCATTTCTTTGAAATTATAGGTCATAGACTGCTTCCACTAAATAAGCATAGCCCGTCAGTGAGGCGATGGTGGCGGCAGTGTAGCGTTGCACAATACTGGCCACATGCTCCTGCAAGGCGCTCAGGCTCGCCCGCACTCGGGCATCCATGACATCAATGCGCGCTTTGAGGTCCTCCCACAGCCGCTCGACGGGGTTCAACTCGGGGCTGTAGGCGGGTAACCAGACGAGCACGACGTTCTCCGGCACCTGGACGCGCTGCGCCACATGCGCTGGGGCTTGGTCCAGCAGGACAATGTTCAGACTCTCCGCATAGTGCTGGCCAAACTTATGCAGAAAGAGGCTGAAGCAGTCGGCATCGAGGCCGGACCACTCCCACCAGAAGGCGTCGCCAGTAGTGGGTTCGACCGCCGCATACAACCAGTACGACTCGTACAGCGGTTCGACGATCTAGAGGGGCTTCACGCCCAAGCCTGTCACGCGGCGACGCGTCGGGAGATGGAGGCCCAACCGGCTTTCGTCATGGCAGAAGACCCGCACCGGCTGGTCAGGCGTCTGCCGGCCTAAGATGGCGATGGTCCCCAAGCGGCGCGGACACTGCTTGACAAAATCCGCTGCCTCAGCCGCTTTTTTTGGCATGGCTGGGCCTGGGGCGCTTCAGCTTGGCCTTGAGCTGGTAGTGCACAATGCCGTAGAGGGTTTGATAGGGCACCTCCAGAGCAAACTCCTCGCGGAGCCACTGGTGGATGGCCCCATAGCTGGCAAACCCACTGGGGCTGGCCAGGCGCGCTTGGAGCTGCGCGAAGACGGCGGCGGGCAGACTCTTTTGGCCGGACGGAGCGCCGGGCTCTTTGTAGGTCAAGAGGGCGGTGAGCCCCCCCGCGCGATAGGTGCGTAACCAGAGGGCCACCGTGTTCCGATGGACCGCGAGATGCGCCGCAGCCTGCCGCCGTGTCGTGACCTGCCCAGACTTGAGCAGGACCAATAAGTGCAAGCGCGGCCGCAATTGCGGATCCCGTTCACGGCGCAAGCGCGCTTGTAAGCTCTCAAGGTCTTCGGTAATGCAGGGGAGTGGTTGGTACATAGCTTTTTTTAGCGTAGTTGGTACATAGCCTTTTTAGGACACATACTACAGGAGAGAGCATGATAATTCAACAGAAATGGTATCAGATGGCTGGCTCTCGGAATCTCTTCTGGAGCAGGTAGAGTTTCCATACCTTGCTGATCTCTTGCCCCTCATGCTTGACCCGCTCACTCCACCAGCGCGGCTTACCCCACTTGGCGAACGAAGGGATGAAGTATCCCCCCATCGCGTGCTCCGGGAGATCGGCTGGAATGTCCGACTTGCGGGCCAAGGTGATGACATCATCGTGGACGAGGGTGCGTGCACTCTCCCCCTGGAAGGTCAGGGCGACGCGTTCGCCATCCGGAGCTTCCAGGGTAACATACGCCTGAAACTGTGGCTGGTACTGCTTGGTAATGTCGAGGATCCGCCAGAGCTTGTCGGCCAGCCGGTCGGCTTCGAGGTCACGCGCCGACTGTGCCAGGGCTGGGGTGGTGACACACAGCACGAGAGCGAGCAGGAAAAACCCGCGTTGTTTCATAGAGGCTTCCCCCATTCATCGAAGCCTTGAGCTGCATCCGTTGATAATTCTTGCGGTTGTTCGATGGCAATGCGTGTCTTCATACGGCGGCCGCACGCTCGTCTGTGACAGTGACGGTGACGTCCATGCCGAGGACGGAGGAGGGGGAGCCAATAAAGGTGCCCCACAATGGCAACACCAGCTTGGGATCCCAGGCGACGGCCACACGAATAAGGTTGCGGTTCCCGACCATGCTATTGGTCGGATCACAATCGACCCACCCAGCTCCCGGCAGGTAGACCTGCATCCACGCATGCGTTGCGCCGCCTCCTACGGCACGTCCAGCGGCCACATTGGGCACAAAGAGATAGCCACTGACGAATCGAGCGGCCAGACCCAGCGCCCGCGTCGCTTCCATCATCAGGACGGCAAAATCGCGGCAGCTCCCACGACGACGCTGCAGCGTTTCCTGGGGACTTTGTATCCCCTTCTCATGGCGTTGGGTATAGACAAACTCGTCCTTGATGGCCCATGTGATGGACCACAGCAAGCTCATGGTTTCGATGGTTCCGGACGGGGGCAGAAACTGACGCACCCAACGCGCCACCTCCTCGCTAGGGTAGTGGTGGGCCAATGCCCGTGCGAGGTTTGGCACCTCGTCAGCCGCGTAACGGAAGGGATAGGTGTGCGCATACGCCTCGAGCGGATAGTCCGGCAGCGTGATGGTGACGTGCTCCAGGGTCACCCGGCTGTCAAAACGCAGTTCGGCCGTCGAGCCGTCGAAGGTCGCGATGGCAATGGAGTTGTCGAAGACATCGTGGAGCCAGCGCAGACGCGTGGGACGGGGCTGGATATCCAACCGCGCGTCGAGCAGGCGGAGGTCGTGACTTTCTCGGGGCCGAAACATCATGCGATGCTCGCCCAATCTGACCGGCTCCGCGTACCGATACACCGTGAGGTGACGGACAGTAAAGGGCATAGGAACGTCCATGCTCAGGCGTGAGATGGAGCAGACGCCATCTGCTCGCTGACTTCTTCAGACACGACCGTGAAGCGCTCCAGCGTGTTCGGTCCGAAGGTCGTGGTAATGGCGACATCGGCTGCATCGCGCCCGCGGGCAATGAGGACGCGGCCGATGCGCGGCACGTTATTCCGCGGATCAAATGTATACCAGCGGCCACCGAGGTACACTTCCATCCAGGCGGCAAAATCCATAGGACTCGCCGGGGGCGGTATGCCGATGTCGCCCAGATACCCGGTGCAGTAGCGCGCGGGAATATTCATACAGCGGCACAGGGTCACGGCGAGGTGGGTATAGTCGCGGCAGACCCCTGTGTGCTCGTTGAAGGCGTCAAAGGCCGTTTTCGTGACGCGCGCATACGTATACCCGAACGTCATGTGGGTATGGACGTAATCGCAGATCGCCTGGACACGCGCCCATCCGGGTGGCGTTTTTTCAAATAAGTCCCACGCCATCTGCGACAGCACATCGGTTTCACAGTAGCGGCTTCCTCGCAGGAAGACGAGCGTCTCTTCCGGCAAATCCTCCACCGCATGCTGGGGAGCGGAGGGCACCACCACGTCTGGCTGGCCGGAGTCTCTGACCACCCCGCGACTGCTGAAGCGCATCTGGCCGGCTGGGACCACGAGGCGGGTGCACCAGTTGCCGAAGGGGTCGCGATACGCCGTGATCGGCACGGAGGGTGCGGTGGTGAGGTAATCGGGAACGACAATATCGGAGGCGCGCGAGTAATGAATGTTGACGAGCAGGATCATCGGCGTCGCTTGAGGACAGTGGTAGATGAGTTCATAGCCGACACGGATGTGCATCGGGGTCTCTCCTTCTTCACCTTTGCCATGCCCTTCTGGCACGCATGCATTGTGTAATCATAGCAGCAGTCCTTGTGGGGGCAGCCAGAGCGACCGGCGCCGTATGAGGCCCAAACCCAACAAATCTGCTGCCGCTAACTCAGCTCGCTCAATTTATTAGACTTTGTAGTTGGTTGAAGTGGGCCTATACGTATACACGTATGCCTCAGGGCGGCCTCTTTATTTTCATGAGAGTGGCTCGAAAACAGCGAGGAGATGCGCAGCTCCTCAGCCAGTATTTACGCGCTACAAGCTGCTATGTGCGACCCGTTGGCTGAAAGGAGGTAAGAACTTCCAGGCAAGCCGCGAGGCCCTAGGGCCTTGTAACTCCGTCTCCATGCGGGTGCAAGCCCCGCCCCTCAGGTGCCGAGGTGACAGCCTATCCCCCAACCTGGCGACTGGTCCTCAAGAGGTTGCAGCGGGGATAAACGGCGAGAGCTGGGAGCCTCACCCGGACCGCTCGCTTAGCAAGAACCTAGGGGCAGCGAAAGCGAAGACGTGGTTGAGCCATCGTGATTGTAGACCAGCGGAAGAGGCTGACACGCTGGAGCCAAAACGGCACAGGATACGACGCTGGCAGCCATAGCTCTGACCAGTGGGCACTGTCACGAAACCCGGTGGATAGCGTCGCCCTAAGGGTTCAAACAATGGAGATGGGGAACGGAAGAACCCCCAGCTGCCCTCTGCCAAGGCAAGGACCTTCCAGAGTAGGTGCCAACCGCATGCGGCCGGGGACGAGGATGCTCGAAGAAGCAAACGCCTGGGGTAATGCCCAGGATAGGCTGACGTCGAGCCGGTGTTCTGAAAGGTAAAGCGGTGAGTCAGAGGCAATGCGCCAAAACACAGGGACCCTCCCTGAAGGTGGCCTGGCAAGACATTCCATGGAAGAAAGTCCAACGGCATGTCTTCCGCCTCCAAAAACGGATTTACCGAGCCACGCAACGTGGAGCGATCAGGACGGCACGCAAGCTGCAGAAACTGCTGATCAAGTCATGGTATGCACGGTTGCTCGCGGTGCGGCGTGTGACCCAAGATAATCGTGGGAAACAAACCGCGGGCATCGATGGGGTGAAGTCCCTCACTCCCGTGCAACGATGGCACCTCGCCACCACCCTCTGTCTTGATGGCCAGGCAACGCCACTGCGACGCACGTGGATACCGAAGCGTGGCAGTAGCGACAAACGCCCACTGGGGATTCCCACCCAACACAACAGGGCACAGCAGACGGTCGTCCGCCAAGCCCTGGAACCCGAATGGGAAGCGAAGCTCTCGCCGCATACCTATGGCTTTCGCCCCGGCCGCTCGTGTTGGGATGCCATCGAAGCCATCTTCCACCGGATTACCTTTCGGCCCCAATACGTGCTCAAAGTAGACATCGCCAAGTGTTTCGACCGTACATCTTAATACCCCTCTCAACAACCCACCGGTAGACGACCCGACGGAAGTCGAGGTCACCGATCCCACCCATCCCCTCTTCGGGCGCCGCTTTGCGCTGCTTTCGACTCGCCCGCGCCCTCACAGTGTGGGCTACATCTTCGTCGCCTACCGCGACACCATGGTGCTGCGTCTTCCCCAAGAAGCCACCAGTCTGGTCGCCTCAGCACCAGCGTCGGAGCCAATGACTAAACTGACCTCGCATGCGGTAACCGAGCTGATTTCTTTCGCTGAGCAATGCGAGGTGCTATGCCCTGCAACCCAAGCCAACTCTGGAACCGACTCTCCCCTGCGTGGCAAACCCGTATCCGCGCTGACCTCACAGCGCTCTTCCAGGAGGTGATCGATGCACAGCTCCGAACTGATTACACCCCAGCATCTGGCCCGCAAAGCCCTCATTTACATCCGGCAATCAACCCCGCATCAGGTGTTGAGCCATCAAGAGAGTCTACGTTTACAGTACGCGCTCCACGAGCGGGCCCGCCAGTTGGGCTGGCCCGCCGAGGCGATCGCCATCATTGACGACGACCTCGGCCTCACCGCGGCCAGTGCCGCACACCGCGAGGGCTTCAATGCCTTGATCGCCCAGGTCACTCTGGAACAAGTGGGCCTCATTTTATCCTATGATGTCACGCGGCTGTCCCGCAACTGCTCGGACTGGTATCCGCTGTTGGACCTGTGTGGCTACAAGGGATGCTTGATCGCCGATGGCGATGGCATCTATGATCCAGCCACCGTCAACGGCCGGCTCCTCTTGGGCCTGAAAGGCACGCTGTCGGAATGGGAACGTCACACCATGAAAGCCCGCCTGACCGCTGGCCTGATCCACAAGGCGCAGCGCGGGGAGTTAGCCTTGACCCTGCCTACAGGGCTGGTCCGCAATGGGCAGGGCAAGGTGCTCAAGATTCCCAACCAGGAAGCGCAAGCCCGCTTAGCGCTGGTGTTTGAAACGTTTTTGCAGTGTCGCTCGGCCAGCCGCGTCGTCGATGAGTTTAATCGCCACGATCTGCTGCTGCCCCGTCGGGATCGTTTTGGCGATCTGGTCTGGAAGGCCCCGCGGGTGGCGGCCGTGCTGGCCATTCTCAAGCATCCGGCCTATGCCGGCGCCTTCACCTACGGCCGCACGCGCACCATCCGCCGCGAGGCCGCGCAACGCCGTCCCTCGCTCACCCGGCTGCCCCAGGACCAGTGGCGCATCTGCATCCCGAACACCTATCCGGCCTACATCAGTTGGGAGACCTACCTCCAGATTCAGGCCATGCTCAAAGACAATCATACTGAGTATGACCGCAATAAAACCCGCGGCATTCCCCGTCCGGGCAAAGCCCTGTTACACGGCCTGGTCTACTGTGGCGAATGCGGCCACAAGATGGTCGTTCAGTATAAGGGCGGCCCCCGCTACATCTGTAACTACCTGCGGCAACAGTATCGGACCCCCGTCTGCCAATATATTGCGGCCGATCCGGTCGATACCCGGGTGGTCGACGCGTTTTTCCAGGCCCTCTCCCCTGTGGAACTCGACGTCTATGCGCAGGCCTTGGCCAAGCGACAGCAGCAAGCCGAGCGTGTGGCCAAAGCCCAGGCGCAGCATCTGGAGCGGCTGCGTTATGAGGCCGCCTATTGTGAACGTCAATTCCGCCACGTCGACCCCGCCCATCGCCATGTCGCGGCGGAATTGGAACACGCGTGGGAGCTGGCTCTGCAAGCCCTCAAGCAGGCCGAAGCGGCCGACAGGCAGCGCGCCCAGGCCGGGACCCCGCCTGAAAATACCCTCTCTCCCGCCCTGCAAGACGCCTTCCGTGCCATTGGCCGCAAGTTGCCCGCACTGTGGCCGACCGACGTTCTGTCGCAAGCGCAGCGCAAAGCCTTGCTGCGCTGTCTCATTGACAAGGTGGTGATCCAGCGGGTCCGGCGGGATCAGATTCATACCCGCATTGTCTGGCGCGGTGGCGAAACGACCACTTTGGAGGTCCCGGTGGCGGTTGGCGCCCTCACGGACCTACCGACGGCGTCCCAGATGGCGCAACAGATTCGGGTACTCTTTGCCGAGGGCAAAAGTGATGACGAGATGGCGCGACAGCTCACGCAGCACGGCTATCGCTCGCCCAGTCAGCCCATCGTCTTACCGAGCACAGTCAAAGGGATTCGCCTCAAGCTGGGCCTCATGCAGCAGCGCTCGCAGTCGCACCCGCGCCGGATCATCGGGTACCTGACGGTGCCGCAATTGGCCAAGACGTTGGCAATCACCCCACACTGGATATATCACCAGATCAAGCGCGGCACGATTGCCATCACCCGCGATGCCACCACGGGGCTCTATTTGTTTCCAGACACGCCGCAGACGCTCGAGGCCTTGCGGCAGTTACAGGCGGGACAGCGCACCGCCTTGTGCTACTGAGCAGCGCGGTACCCCCTGGCCAGACCCTGCGCAGCGGCGGAGAGTTGCCCGAGGGCGCCTCCGCCCCGCGCAGGGTCTGGCCAGGGGAGGAAGCATTAGGATCCATACAGCTCAATGAAGGTACTATGACAAGGAAATTGCGTCTACTTTATATTTCTTCTAAGAAAAGAATCAACACGATTCATACAGTAAGAAAGAAGATGCTTATATATTTATCTCTCATGCTCAGGAATAGAGTAGATATAAGCAACGACGCTATTTTGCTCTTGACAAGATCATATCTCTATCAGAGAATGTGCCGTATTGCGTCAGATAAGATGCTTCAAGGATGAAGTATCTTATGTGCACAGGCTGCAGATCCTTGCCAGGCACACTGTAGACCCGGTTGGACCTCACGGGTTCTTGAAGGAGGCATCAACATGCAGGATCGTTTGACCGCATTAACCATGATGCCTTGCTCGCCAAAACGCAGGCATCACCCGCCATCCGCCGGCAACTCAAAGCCTGGCTGAAAGCAGGGGTCCTGGAGAACGGCCATTTCGCGCCTACCACCGCAGGGACGCCACAAGGGGGGACGATTTCCCCCTTGCTGGCCTTGATAGCGCTGCACGGCATGGACGAGGCCATCACCCGGATCCACCCGCAGGCCCGCGTCATTGCGTATGCGGATGACTGCGTGGTCCTCCATGAAGACCGTCACGTCCTTGAGCAGGGTCAGCAGCTTCTGCGCACGTGGCTCGCAGAGATCGGCCTGACACTGAATGAGACCAAACGCCACATCCGTCACACCCTCGAAGGAGAAGCCCCAGGGTTTGAGTTCCTGGGGTTTCACATCCGTCAATATCGGGTGGGCAAACACCAATCGGGCAAACGTCCTGGCGGCCAACGCCTCGGGTACAAAACCCTGATCAAACCGGCGCAGGCTAACATCCAAGAGCATCTCGCGGCACTCGGACGGATCATTCGCCGCTCCAGGGCCTTGCCCCAGAGCGAGGTGATCCGTCAGCTCAACCCCATCATCCGGGGTTGGGCACACTACTACCGCATCGGGGTGAGCAAGGCCGTTTATGCCCGCCTCGACGCCCTCACCTGGGTCAAGCTCCGGAGTTGGGCACACCGACGTCACCCGACCAAAACCACGCCTTGGGTGATACAGCGCTACTGGCATCGGCTGGGCACCCGCCTGACCTTTGCCACATCGGCGAGCGCCCCGCAGGCCGGGCACCTCCATACCCATAGTGAGGTCCCCATCACCCGGCATATCAAAATCAGGGGCAACCGCAGTCCCTATGATGGCGATTGGGTCTATTGGAGCACGAGACAGGGACGGCACCCCGCGGTCAGTCCTCGACTGGCGACGTTGCTCAAACAGCAACGGGGGCGCTGTGCCTCCTGTGGGCTGTTCTTCCACTCTGAGGATCAGATTGAGATTGATCATATCGATGGCGATCGCCGTAATGCACGCGGGACAAACCTCCACGCGCTGCATGGACACTGCCACGATGCGAAGACGCGGGAGCATGGGGACTATCTTCCGCACGGTATGCGTGACCAGCATCAGGACACTGAGGAGCGGAGTGCTCGGAAACGGGCACGCTCCGTTCTGGAACAGCGGGAGGTGGAGCGATCCGCCTCTCGACTGTAACAAATTGAGCGACCCGAATCAGTTGAAATGGTTGATATTTGACCCGCTCATGATCCCCCTTGAGCCATGGATGGTCCCGTGAGACACCTGCGGTTCGATATCTGCTATCGTTCCGATTCGACCTTCTGTCTCTCCTTTGATAACAGCATGCGAATCAGACCTGATACCTTGATGCCTAGCGATCGGGCATACGCATCCGCCCATTGCTTCAATGCGGGTTCGATGCGGATGTCGATCCGAGCCGACTCATTGATCGGACGCCCGGCCGGTCTCTTTCCCGTTCTCCGTGCATGACGTTCTTCCGGCGTCAGGACTTCGGCCTGCGCCCAGAACGTGTGGTCATCGAGATGGGCGTCAGGATCTCTTGCGGCTGCCACCCGGATTTCCTCATCGGTCATGCGGTCTACCCGATCCCAATCGGTGCGTCTCGTGCTAGGTTTGCCCGAAGACGTGTTCGTAATACCGTCGTGTGTCATTTCTATCCGCCTTTCTTGCTGAAATCAACCGGTAGACTTCACCGCGCATCGTATACGTCACGCGCAGCACCCGACCGGTTGCCATGCCATACGCGGTGTATCTCTCTTCTTCGGCACTATGGTCGGCATCGAGGGATTCTATCGTGGGGCCGTAGAAAATCTCCTTCGCGTCGTTGAAGTCGATGCCATGGTCCCGTATGTTCTGCTCGTTTTTCTCTTCGTCCCAATTGAACTCGAACTCCATCTCCGTCTCCACGGATTCTGGCCCCACAACTACATTTAGTGTACACACAATGTACGTATATATACAGCAAAAAACACATTCCATCGGATTTAGTGGTGGCCGGCTGTCCTCATATGTTGAGGGCAGCTCAGCCCTTGATTTCCCAGTGATCCCTGAGGTGCGGTCACCA
>Ga0081455_10003055_pt1 | contig 19496 bp, 23 predicted proteins | sample TabmetS3T2R1_FD_70207 | JGI IMG/M metagenome (GOLD analysis project Ga0081455, IMG submission 70207) | Tabebuia heterophylla rhizosphere microbial communities from the University of Puerto Rico - S3T2R1 | ecosystem: Host-associated > Plants > Roots > Rhizosphere ... | reverse complement strand
GGGTGGAAGCCCAAGCTCGTCGTCACGAACATCGTCGCGTCGGCCGCGAACGTCATGACGCTCGCGTCGGAGAACGGGACGAACAAGCTCGTCGACTCGACGATCTCGGGCGTGTTCCTCAAGGACCCGAACGACACGCGCTGGGCGAAGGACAGCGGGATCGCCCTCTACCGCCAGATCCTGAAGCGCTACGCCCCGGGCGCGAACTCGAAGGACGCCTACCTCGTCTACGGGATGGCGGTCGCCTACACGCTGGTCGAGGCGCTCAAGAAGGCAGGGAAGAGCCTCACGCGCGACGGCCTCGTCAAGGCCGTGCAGAGCCTCAACGTGTCGAACAACCCGTTCGTCATCCCGGGGATCAGCGTCAAGACCGGGCCGACCGACCACTTCCCGATCGAGCAGATGCTCCTGCAGCGCTGGCACAAAGGGGCCTGGCACGGCTTCGGCGGCGTCTGGGGCTACCGCAGCGGCTGACGGTCGGTTCGCCTCTCAGAGGCGAGGCGGCTCGGTCGGCGCGGGCGCAGGTTCGGCAGATGGAGATGCCGTTTGCGGTGAAGGTTCGGGAGCCGGAGTCGTGGTGACGGGGGACACGTCCGATGGAAATATCTCGCCGAGGATCGCGAGCAAGATCGCCTGCGTGTTGGGCGATAGATCGCGCAAGACGTCCATCAAGGCGACGTAGACATCCTGATCGAGATCAGATGTGTCGGCGCCCGCCTGGATGGCCTTCGCTCGCTCCTCCACCAGGGCGGTCGCCAACGCCGCGACCGTCTCGGGAGAGGCCGACGGAAGGGCGGCGCGGAGCTCGTCGAGGGAGCCGTACGCCGCTGTCAGATGTGCATCGGCGGCTCGTGGTGTGCCGAGCGGAGGTCCTGCCGTCAAGCTCCACGCGAAGAGCGACGCCAGCGCGATCACCGAAGCGACCGCCATACCCTGAAGACGGTCGAACCACCGCCTAGTGGCGATCAGCGTCCGTGTAGGGACGGGTTCCTCGTCGGCCTTCGGGACGGCCGATCCGCGGTCCTCCATCACGGGAGTCGGACCTGCCACCGCGACGGCTAGCTCCGACAGTCCAGGACCGTCCGCGACGACGGACTCGGCGAGGAGGAGCAGCGCAGGCGGAAGAGTGTCGGGGTTCGCTGACAGCAGAATGATGCGCGTCCTCAACGAGACTCGCCGGATCTGAGCGATGACGGTTGGGTCGTGATCGAGGGCGAGCTTCTCGTGAAGGACGACCAGATCAGGTTTCAGGTGCTGGACCTGGAGGAGGACGTCCGCCATCGTCGCGGCCTCGCCCGCGACGAACAACCCGCGCTCTTCCAGTAGGAAGCGCGCGAGACCACGTTCGAGTGGGCGCCGGTCCGCAACGATGACCGATCGGCGCGGATCTCCCCTCGCCACAGCATCTCCGTATGAGCCTTGGACCTTCTATATAGCGCATCTGAAGCGCACCTCATGTAGCCCGTTGGTGTGGTCTTGGGCAGCGGTCAGCCGTCCGCCATCGGCCCGACTCTCTACCGATCGGTAGATCCGCCTCGGATCTGACCCCGGCAGTATCGTTTCGCAGCAACCGCTGACCCGAATCAGTGACCGCAGTGAGCGTCCCGAGGTCCGGCTGCGCCTACTCGCTAGACTGGCGCGCATGCCGGGCAAGCATCGGATCGTCGTCGCCAAGCCGGGTCTGGACGGTCACGACCGGGGGGTCAAAGTGATCGCCCGCGTCCTGCGCGACGCGGGGTTCGAGGTCATCTACACCGGGCTTCACCAGACGCCCGAGCAGATCGCCGAGACGACGATCCAGGAGGACGCGGACGCCGTCGGGCTCTCGTGCCATTCGGGCGCGCACATGACGCTGTTCCCCAGGGTCGTGTCCCTCTTGCGGGAGAAGGGCGCCGGCGACGTGCTGGTGTTCGGCGGCGGGATCATCCCGAAGGACGACATCCCACGGCTGCAGGAGGCGGGCATCGAGAGGATCTTCACGCCCGGCGCCTCCACCGGCGAGATCGTTGGTTGGCTGAACGAGCGCCTCGCGGAGAAGCAGGCCAGCTGACGTTGGATCTCTACGAGCACCAGGGCAAGGACCTGTTCGAACGCCACGGCATCCCCCTGGCCGAACGCATCGTGGCGACCTCGCCCGAAGAGGCCGCCGACGCGGCGCGGAAGCTCGGCGGCGGCGTGGCCGTGAAGGTCCAGGTGCAGCTGGGCGGCCGCGGCAAGGGTGGTGGCGTCAAGCTCGTGCACTCGCCCGAGGAGGCCCGGCGCGAGGCGGCTCGGATGCTCGAGGAGGGGTTCGGCGGGAGGCCGGTGACCGCCGTGCTGATCGAGCGCCTCGTCGACATCGGCGCGCAGTACTACGCGGCGATCTCGCTCGACCGCGGTGCCGGGACCTACCTCGCGATCGTGTCCAATGCGGGGGGCGTGGACATCGAGGAGGTCGCGCGCTCCTGGCCCGGGGCGATCCGGCGCGTGCACGTCGACGCCGTTCGCGGACTTCGGCCGTACCAGGCGCGCCGGCTGACCGGCCACCTCCCCGCCGAGGCGAGGGAGGGCGCGGCCGACCTGCTCTCGAAGGCGTACGACGTGCTGGCGGAGGTCGACGCCACGTTGGTCGAGATCAACCCGTTCGTGCTGCTGCGCGACGGCACCGTGATGGCGCTGGACGCGAAGGTGACGATCGACGACAACGCGCTGTTCCGGCATCCGGATCTCGCCGCATTGGCGGATTCGTTCCCGGTCGACCCGATCGAGAAGCGTGCCAAGGCCGCGGGCCTGCAGTACCTCAAGCTCGACGGCGAGGTCGGGATCATCGGCAACGGCGCGGGTCTGGTGATGTCCACCCTCGACGTCGTCAAGCAGGCGGGCGCCAGGGCCGAGGCCGCGAACTTCCTCGACGTCGGCGGCGGCGCGAGCGCCGAGCTCATGGCGACCTCGCTCGAGGTGATCCTGTCCGACCCGAGCGTCAGGAGCGTGCTCGTGAACATCTTCGGCGGCATCACGAGGTGTGACCTCGTCGCGATCGGCATCCTCGAGGCGCTCGAACGCGTGACGCCGCGGGTGCCGATCGTCGTGCGCCTCGACGGCACGAACGCGGAGGAGGGCCGGCGGATCCTGGCCGAGGCGAACCACCCGCGGATCGTCCCCGCCGAGACGATGCTCGAGGCCGCCGAGCGCGCAGCCTCCCTCGCGCGAGGGGGTTCGGGGGTCTCAAGGAACGAGCGCGAACGCGCGAGCGGTAGCCCCCCGACGAGCGAAGGGACCGTCTGATGGCGATCCTCATCGAAGAGGACACGAGGGTCGTCGTGGCCGGGATCACCGGCTCCGAGGGAACGTTCCACGCGCTGCGGAACCGCACCTACGGGACGCAGGTCGTGGCGGGCGTCACGCCCGGCAAGGGCGGGCAGGACGTCGAGGGCATCCCGGTGTTCGACACCGTGGCCGACGCGGTCGAACGCACGGGGGGCGACACCTCGCTGATCTTCGTGCCGGCCCGCTCCGCGCCCGAGGCGATCTACGAGGCCGCCGACGCCGGGATCGGCCTGATCGTGTGCATCACCGAGGGCATCCCGGTCCGCGACATGGCGCAGGCGACCGCGTACCTGCGGGGGAAGGACGCGTCCCTCGTCGGGCCGAACTGCCCCGGAGTGATCTCGCCCGGCCGCTCGAACGTGGGCATCATCCCCGGCGAGATCTGCTCCCCGGGCCGCGTGGGCCTCGTCAGCCGCAGCGGCACGCTCACGTACCAGATCGTGCACGAGCTCACGCAGCGGGGGATCGGGCAGTCGACGTGCGTGGGCATGGGGGGCGATCCGGTGCACGGCATCGGCTTCCTCGAGGCGCTCGAGCGCTTCGAGTCCGATCCCGAGACCGACCTGGTCGTGATGATCGGCGAGATCGGCGGCGACGACGAGGAGCGCGCCGCGGCGTTCATCGGGGAGCGGATGACGAAGCCGGTCGTCGGGTACATCGCGGGCTTCACCGCGCCGCCCGGCAAGCGGATGGGGCACGCGGGCGCCATCATCACCGGCTCGGCCGGCACGGCGCAGGCCAAGGCGGAGGCGCTCGAGGCCGCCGGGACCAAGGTGGGCCGGACGCCCACCGAGGTCGCCGAACTGGTCCGCGACGCCCTGTCGTGAACCCCGGCGCTCGGCCGGCCTCGCTCGGCGAGCGTTCCCGAACCGGCTGGGGCGCAGCCCTCCTGCGAGGGTTCCTCGTATTCGCGCTCCTGCTCGCGATCGGCCTGGTGGTCGCGTTCGTCGGTCTCTCGTCCATCGACGCGGGCCTCCCGTTCGGCTCGGCCCTGCGACTGGGTGCCCTGTACCTCGGACCGTTCCAGCACGTGGCGGTCGTCCTGGAGGGCGATCTGGACGTCGACCTGTCCCGGTTGCCGGGGTCCCGGATCCCGGAGGGTGCGTCCGCCACGATCGAGCTCGGCGTCGCGCTGCTGGCGGTGACCGGCTTCGCGGTCTGGCTGCTGTTCCGCGCGGGGCGCGCGTCGGCGTTCGGAGACGGGGCCGCCACGCGTGCGCTGACCGGCTCGCGGGTCGCCCTCGGGTACGCCCCGCCGATCGTCCTGATCGCGCTCCTCGTCGCGTTCGAGCAGCCGAGGGAGATCGGGTCGTTCGTCACGGCCGGGGTCAGGGTCTCGATGTCGGCCTGGCAGGCGGTCGTGTTCCCGCTGGCGATCGCCGCCGCCGCCGGGGCGGCGGGAGGCCTCTGGTCGTGGGCGGCCTCGTCGGATCGTTCGGCCGTGCGCGTTCGGGCCGTGCTCGGGGCCGGGTGGTGGATGTTCCTGGTGGCGCTCGGGCTCTCGTACGCGGGGCTCCTCGTCGCCGGGGTCGTGCAGCCCGACGAGCAGGTGGCCCTGGCGACGCCCTCGACCGCGAGGTACTTCGCGACCGTGTTCGAGCGGCCGGGTGTCGGCGCCGTGATCCTCGGTCACCACGTGGCGCTCGCGCCGAACGAGGCGATCTGGACGCTCGTCCCGGCATCCGGGGCATGCGACGTGGTTCGCGGGAGCGACCGGGCCGAGTTCCTCTGCTACGGCTCGTTCCCAGTCACGACGGCGAGCGGGCGGAACGCGTTCGGCCCGGCCGCGGCCGGGTACCTCCTGTTCCTGCTCGTCCCGGCCGCGGCGACCGTGCTCGGCGGGCGCCGCGCCGCTGCGCGTTCGCACGCGCGCGGATGGTCGACGGCAGGGTTCGGCGCCGCGTCCGGCATCGTGTACGGGGTCCTCGTGGGCATCGGCTGCGTGCTCGCCTCGGTGACCCTCACCTACGCCGCGGCCGGCCCGGCGGACGTGAGCGGGCGGCTGTGGGTCGGACCCGATCCCGTGTGGGGTTCGATCCTCGCGCTCGCCTGGGGTGCGATCGGCGGGGCGTCCGGCGGTGCGAGCGTTCGGCTCAGGGGGTCGCGGGCTGGGCGGCGAAGACCAGGATCACCAGCAGCACGCTGACGCCGATGCCCGTGATGAGCATCTGCCGCGCGCGCTGCGGATCGACGTCCTTGTTCACCAACCAGGCGATCAGGCCCCCGAGCCATCCCATGAAGATCGGCAGCAACCACCAGGCTCCGCTCACGCGGCGGGTCGCGGTCGAACGCGGCGCCCACGCGGCCTGAGGCGCGGCCGGGGCGGCCGGCGGGACGACCGGGCTGCCGAAGCCGACCTCTGCGCTGTTCGGCTCCATCGCGGCGAACGCCGTCCATGCGTCCCGCCAGCCGTCGTCGGTCCGGGGGAAGCGCGAGACCGGTCCGCCGCCGCCCTGCCGGTCCCAGATCCCGAAGAACGACTCGCCGTAGCCGAGGAGGTATCGGGATCCGGAGTGCGTGAACTGCAGGGCCTGCTCGTCCCCGGGAGCCGGGGGCAGGGACGAGCCGGCCGGCCTCGTCGCCTCGCTCCCGTCGAGCATGCTGCCGCAGTAGCGGCACTTGATGGCCTCGTCCTGGATCTCCTCGGCGCAGTACGGACACTTCTTCACGGTGCTCCCCGGATCGTACGTTCCCTGGGGATACGGACGATCACGGACCGGAGGCCGGACCGCGCGAGGCGCCGTCCGAGCCCGGCGAGCCCGTGATCGTCTCGCCCGTCCGGTACTCCTGCCGGCGCATCCATCCGCCGTAGCCGGTGACGAGCGCGAGCGCCAGCCCCACCCATCCGAAGATGTAGAGGTGGTCGCTGTTCAGGAGGATCTTCAGGACGGTGAACACGAGGACGCTGCCGGCGAGCGCGGCGCTCACGAGCGATCTCGGACCCGCGAACTCGACGCCCGCGAACGGCAGCGCCTCCCAGGCGACCAGACCCATCGCCAGCAGCAGGTTCAGGACGCCGAAGCCGGACGGGCCCGATGAGGTCGCGCACGCGACGTCACCGAGGCACACCCGCTGCCACGGGGCGAACACGTTCACGATGTACAGCAGCCCGACGACGATCAGGAGCTTGCTCGCGGCCGAAGCCGAACCCGAGCCCGCTCGCGGCGTGTTCAAGCCGTCTACGCGGACGGTCCGGGCGGAGGCGGCGGAGCCGAGCCGCCCATCGTGCCGCCCATCGAGGCCTCCTCGGGCGCGTTGTACATCATGTACGCGCCGTAGGCCCACACGATGGCCAGGACGATGCCGACGAACAACCCCCAGGAGATGCTGGCGCTCACCGTGAACGCGCTCGGCTTGATGACCAGGCCGAGCAGGGTGCACAGCAGCGCGACGGCCGCGACGATCACGTGGAGCTGGCCGCGCTCCATCGGCAGGCTGAAGCTCTGGCTGCCGAAACGCCGGATGGCGATCTCGGCGACGGCGGCGAGCGCCAGGAACCAGGCCAGGATCATGAACCCTCGGAACCCGTTCACACCCGCGTTCCCGATCGAGCCGAGGCCCTCGACGTCGCAGCAGGAGTACCAGGTCGGGATGAAGATCCAGATGATGTAGATCGCCGCCGCGCCGAGGACCAGCTTCTCCCCGGTGGGGACCTTGGACATGTCGAACCCACTCGACTGCGACATCAACGCTCCTTCGTTCCGGGCTCCCGCGCGCATGCGGCTTTCCCCGAGCCGCGCCTATCGAACACCGTGCCTAGGACGGAGTCAAATGTCTGCGCAGGTCCTTCTCCGAGGATCGACCGGCCGCGACGGAGGCCCCACAGGCCAGCACGCCTGCGACGACCGCGACCCACGGCCCGAGCCAGGGACGGGAGAACGCCGGCGGGAAGGCCACCGACAGCAGGGAGGCGGCCGCGACGAGGCCGCCCAGGATCGCGAGCGCGGCGTCCCGCCGCCGGCCGGGTTCGGACCGCCCGAGCGCGACGATCGACAGGACCAGGCCGGCCACGGCGGCCGACGCGGCCAGGAGGGACCAGCGGCCCGCGCGCGTCCAGGCGCCGAACGCGCCCGAGCCCGGGCCGAACCGGCTCCAGGGCAGCGTGGTCGCCAGGATCGCCGCCCCGAACGCCACCGCGGCGATCGTCCGGATCGTCCGGACGGGCCGGGGGCCGGCCGGTTCGTGCGATGCCGGCGCGTCGGTCCCGAGCACCGTCTGCAGGCATTCGGAGCCGTAGGCCTGGCCCCGGACCGGCGTGGCGCACGCGAGGCACATCGGGCGTGCGCATCCCTCGCAGCGGGCGACGGCGGGCGATGCGGGGTGCCGGTCGCATCGTTCGAGGACCTTCGAGGGACGTTCGTCCGGCGCCACTCGAGCAGCGTACAGCGGTCGTTCCGCGCGCCGCCTTGACAGTCGCGAGCCGCTCTCCATAGCGTGCGCCGCGTGACCGCGCGGGTGGCCGTGCTCGCTTCCGGCGGGGGGACCAACCTCCAGGCCCTCCTCGACGACCCGGCGGTCGGCCCGTCCGTGGTGCTCGTGCTCGGCGATCGCGCGGACGCCCACGCCCTCGAACGCGCCCGGGCGCGATCCGTGGAGGCGGTGTTCGTGGATCCCTCGGCGTTCGGCGACCGGGCATCGTTCGACCGCGCGGTGCTGGAGATCCTGCGCGAGCGCGAGATCGACATCGTCGCCCTCGCCGGGTTCATGCGGATCCTGGGTCCCGAGCTGGTCCGTGCGTTCCGGGGCCGGATGCTGAACGTGCACCCGTCGCTCCTGCCGGCGTTCCCGGGCTCCGAGGCGGTCGCCGCGGCGCTCGCCTGGGGCGTCCGGGTGACCGGCGTGACGGTGCACGTCGTCGACGAGGAGGTCGACCACGGGCCGGTGGTGTTCCAGGAGGCGATCGAGGTGCTGCCCGACGACGACTGGGACTCGCTGGAGGCGCGCGTACACGAGGTCGAGCATCGGCTGCTGCCCGCGGCGGTGCTCGCCCTCGCGGAGGGGCGGCTGGTGATCGAGGGTCGGAGCGTTCGGGTCCTGCATAAGGTGCCGAGATGAGCGACGTCATGCCGGTTCGGCGGGCCCTCGTGGCCGTGTACGACAAGAGCGGCGTCGTCGAGCTCGCCCGCGGGCTGACCGAGCTCGGCGTCGAGATCGTGTCGTCGGGCGGGACCGCAGCCGCGCTGCGGGACGCGGGTGTGCCCGTCACGCCGGTCGAGGACGTCACGGGCTTCCCCGAGATGCTCGAGGGGCGCGTGAAGACGCTGCATCCGAAGATCCACGCCGGGATCCTGGCCGACCGCCGAAAGCCCGATCACGAGGCGCAGCTGGCCGAGCGCGGGATCGAGCCGTTCGACCTCGTCGTGGTGAACCTCTACCCGTTCCGCGAGACCGTCGCGGCCGGCGGATCCGTGGACGACATCGTCGAGAAGATCGACATCGGCGGCCCGGCGATGGTCCGGGCCGCGGCGAAGAACTACGCGTCGGTCGGCGTCGTCGTGAGCCCGGATCGGTACGACGAGGTGCTCGAGGCGCTGCGCGCAGACGGCGGGCTCTCGCTCGAGACGCGGCGGGCCCTTGCCGCCGAGGCGTTCGCCCACACGGCGGCGTACGACGCGGCGGTGGCGAGCTGGTTCGCGAACCCGGGCGGCTGGTTCGCCTCGGATCCGCCGCTGCCCGCGTTCGTGGGCAGGGCGTTCGAGAAGGTGAGCGACCTGCGCTACGGCGAGAACCCCCACCAGCGCGGCGCGCTGTACGCGGAGTCGGCCGGCCCCGGCGTGCTGGGCGGCGCGGAGATCCTGATCGAGGGCAAGGAGATGTCGTTCAACAACTGGCTCGACGTGGACGCGGCGCTCACGCTCGCCGGCGATCTGGATCCGCTCGGTCCCGCGGCCGTGATCGTCAAGCACAACAATCCGTGCGGCGCGGCGGTCGAACGTTCGCCGGCCGGCGCCTACGCGGCCGCCTTCGAGTCCGACACGGTGAGCGCGTTCGGGGGGATCGTGGCGTTCGGGCGCGAGGCCGACGAGGACGCCGCCCGCGCGATGGCGGACGTGTTCACCGAGGTCGTGGTCGCCCCTTCGTTCACCGAGGGCGCGCTGACCGCGTTCGGCGAGCGCAAGGGGCTTCGCGTCGTACGGGCGCGGCTGCCGGGTCCCGGCGGGCTGGACGTCCGGCCGATGCCGGGCGGCGCGCTGATCCAGGACCGCGACGCCGCGCCCGAGAGCGGCTCGGCCGAGCTCGAGGTCGTCTCGTCCCGAACGCCCACCGACGACGAGTGGCGGGACCTTCGGTTCGCCTGGATCGTCGCGATGCGCGTGAAGTCCAACGCGATCGTGTTCGCGCGTGATCTCGCGACGGTCGGGATCGGCGCCGGCCAGATGTCCCGGGTGGATGCGTCGTTCCTCGCGGCCCGGAAGGCCGGCGACCGCGCGAAGGGCTCGGTCATGGCGAGCGACGCCTTCTTCCCGTTCCCCGACGCCGTCGAGGTCGCCGCGGACGCGGGCATCACGGCCGTCATCCACCCCGGCGGCTCGATCCGCGACGAGGAGGTCCTCGCGGCCGCCGAGGCTCGCGGGATGTGCGTGGTCGTGACGGGCCGGCGCCACTTCCGCCACTGAGCGGCGTGGACGACCTGCACGGAAGGGTCGAGCGAGGCTACGACGCGATCGCCGAGCGGTACGCCGACCACATCAAGGCGAACCGAGGACCCGAGACGTACTTCCGCTCGTTCCTCGACCGGGTCGTCGGACGCGTACCGCACGGGGGTCGAGTCCTGGATCTCGGGTGCGGTGCGGGCCTCATCACCGCCGAGCTCGTTCGGGCCGCGCGCGTGGTCGCGCTCGATCGATCGTCTGTCCAGCTGTCGCTGCTTCGGCGGCATGCCCCCGATGCGATCCCCCTGCGGGCGGACATCGGGGAGGTGCAGTTCCGGCGTGGGTCCTTCGAGGCCGTCGTGGCGTTCTGGACGCTCATCCACGTCCGAAGGGACCGTCACCACGCCGTGCTGTCGAACGTCCACGCCTGGCTGCGCCCGGGCGGGATGTTCGCCGGTACCCTCGGAACGAGCGACAGCGCGGAGGACGTCGAGGAGGACTTCTTCGGCGCCCCGATGTCCTGGAGTCACTTCGACGCCGAGACGAACCGCCGGCTCCTGCGGGAGACCGGGTTCGAGATCGAGCAGGCCGACGAGGTCTTCGACGAGGGCGAGATGGCCCTGTGGGTGATCGCGACCGCGTGACCCAGGTACGGGTCCCGAACGAGCCCGCCGGTAGGATGGCCGCGCTGTGACGGCAACCATCCTGGACGGGCGCGCGATCGCGGGTCAGATCAAGGCGCAGGTCGCCGAGCGCGCGATGGCGCTCGTGGACCGCGGGATCCAGCCCGGCCTGGCGGCCGTGCTCGTCGGCGACGACGAGGCCTCGCGGATCTATCTGGGCGCCAAGCACAAGGCGTGCTCGGAGGTCGGGATGCGTTCGGAGCAGGTGGACCTGCCGGCGTTCGTCACCGAGGGCGAGCTGCTCGCGACGATCCGCCGGCTGAATCGCGACCCGGAGATCCACGGGATCATCGTCCAGCTCCCCGTCCCGAAACACATCAGCGAGCTCGCCGTGCAGACCACGATCGACCCGCGCAAGGACGTCGACGGGCTGCACCCGCTAAACGTGGGCCTCATGGTTCGGGGCGAGCCCTCGTTCCCTCCCGCGACCCCGTACGGGATCGTCGAGCTCCTGCTCCGTTCGGGCGTCGAGCTCGAGGGGACCGAGATCGTCGTCGTGGGCTACGGGGACCTCGTCGGCGCACCGTTGTCGATCCTGCTCGCGCAGGACTGGATCCGCGGGAACGCCACCGTGACCGTGTGTCACATCAAGACGCGCGAGCTCGCGTCGCACACCAGGCGCGCGGACGTCCTGGTCGTGGCCACCGGCATCCCCGGGCTCGTGAAGGCGGACATGGTTCGGCCCGGCGCCGTGGTCGTCGACGTCGGAGTCCACCGCACCGAGAACGGGCTCGTCGGCGACGTCGACTTCGACGAGGTCAAGGAGGTCGCGGGCATGATCACGCCGGTCCCCGGCGGCGTCGGCCCGATGACGACCGCCATGCTGCTGCTGAACACCGTCACCGCCGCCGAGAAGCTGTCCGAACAGCGGTGAGCGCCCCCGCGAGCGGCCTGGAGGCGCTCGTCCGGTCCCGCCACTTCGCCGTCACGTCCGAGGTTGTGCCCCCGCGGTCCGGTTCGTCAGAGCCGGTGGATCGCCAGGCTCGCGAGCTCGTCGGATACGCGGACGCCGTGAACGTCACCGACAACCCGACGGCGAGCGCGCACATGTCGCCCGTGGCCGCCTCGGCCATCGTCGCGCGGGCGGGCCTCGAACCCACGCTGCAGCTCACGGTGCGCGACCGCAACCGCCTGGCGATCGCGGCCGACCTGCTCGGGGGGTGGGCGCTCGGCGCGCGGAACCTGCTCTGCCTCACCGGCGACCCGCTTTCGGTCGGCGACGAGGCCGGTGCCGCCCTCGTGGGCGACGTCGACGTCCTCGAGCTGATCACCCTGGCGTCGAACCTGCGGACCCAGGGGCGCCTGCCCTCGGGCGCCGAGATCGCCGACCCTCCCCGCTACTTCATCGGCGTGGCCGACAGCCCGCTGGCCGAGCGGTACGACCCCGCCCGCCTCGAGGTGAAGCTGGAGGCCGGCGGCGAGTTCGTGATGACCCAGATCGCCTACGACGTCGACCGCCTCGCCGCGTGGGCCGACGTCGTCCGCCCCCGAGGCGTATTCGAACGCGCCGCCGTCCTGGTGGGCGTCGCGCCGCTCCGAAGCGCGAAGCAGGCCCGCTACATGAACGAGCACCTGCCCGGCGTCCACGTCCCGGACGAGCTGTTGGGGGCGCTCGACGACGCGGGGCCGGACGCGGAGGCCCTCGGCACGACGCAGTGCGTGGAGGTCATCACGGCGCTGCGGGCGATCCCGGGGGTGTCGGGCGTCCACGTGATGGGGCTCGGGCGCGAGGAGGTCGTTCGGCGCGTGATCGAGGGGGCCGGGCTCCTCCCGCGGCCGCCGTCGGTCTCCGCGTAGACTCCCCGGACAACCGGGACGAGGGGGTCGGCGTGGCCGAGACGGTGACGATCCGTGGCGAGTCCTACCTGAAGCGCAACCCGCTCGGGGTGCTGGGGCTCACGTTCATCACGCTCGGGATCTACGGGCTGTACTGGTACTACAAGGTGAACGAGGAGATCCTGCGGTACACGAAGGACGACACGATCAGCCCGACGCGATCGCTCCTCGCGGTCTTCCCCGGCGGCCTGATCATCGTTCCGCCGTTCATCGCCTTCTACAACACGTCGAACCACATCGTGCGGATGCAGCAGCAGCGTGAGCTGAACTCGCAGATCTCACCTGCTCTGGTCGTCATCCTGGGCATCATCATCTTCATCGGGATGGCCGCGTACGTGCAGGAGCACCTGAACCGCGTCTGGGACTCGGCGGCCGGCAGCGACGCCGTGGCCTCGGGCGCGCCGCCGCCCCCGCCACCCCCGCCCGCGTAGACGCGAGCGCTAGCGCTCGTCGATCGGGACCCAGTGGCGGTCCCGCGGGCCGACGTACTCCGAGCCCGGCCGGATCACGCGGTTGTCCGCGTACTGCTCCCGAACGTGCGCCGTCCACCCGGCCATCCGGGCGATCGCGAAGATCGGGGTCATGAGGTCCGTCGGGATGCCGAGCGTGTGGTACACGCTGGCGGCGTAGAAGTCGACGTTCGGATACAGGCCCTTCTGGTCGGCCACCGTGCGCTCGATCGCCTCGGAGATCTCGTACCAGCCGGGGTCGCCGTGCCGCTCGCCGGTCTCCTTCGACAGGCGCTTGAGCACCGTGGCGCGGGGATCCATCGTCTTGTAGACGGCGTGGCCGAACCCCATCACCTTCTCGTGGCGCTCGAGCCGGTCGCGGACGTAGGCCTCGGCGCGCTCGGGCGAGCCGACCTCCTCAAGCATCTTCATCGACTCCTCGTTGGCGCCGCCGTGCAGGGGGCCCTTGAGCGCGGCGATCGCCGCGGTGATGGCCGAGAACATGTCGGCCAGCGTCGAGGCCACGATGCGCGCGGCGAAGGTCGAGGCGTTCATCGTGTGGTCGGCGTACAGGACGAACGTCGTGTCGATGACCTCGGCGTCCTCCTGCGAGACCTCGAGCCCCGACAGCGTGTGGAGGAAGTTCGCCGCGTGGGGGAGCTTCGGGTTGGGCGGGACGACCTCCTGCCCGGTGCGCATCCGGTGGTACATCGCGAGCAGCGTGGGCGTCTTGGCGATCAGGCGGAGCGCCTTGCGATGGTCGGCCTCGGCCGAGTCGTCCCACCCGTCGGGGTCGTAGGTCGACGCCGCCGAGACCGTGGTTCGGAGCATCGACATCGGGGAGGTCTGCTGGGCGAGCGTCGGCATCAGGTCCGCCAGGAACCTCGACACCTCGCGCTCCTCGACCATGAAGTCCGTGAGCGCGTCGAGCTCGGGCTGGGTCGGCAGGCGGAGCTCGTGCAGCAGGTGCACGACCTCCTCGTAGGAGGTCCGCCCGGCCAGGTCGTGGATGTCGTAGCCCACGTACCACAGGCGGCCCGCCTGGCCGTCGATGTCCGACAGCTTGGTGTCGGCCGCCACGACCTCGCGAAGACCCTTGTCCGGCACCCGTCAGCCTCCTCCCGTCGGTGACCGTGGTGCTCGACCCATCATCCCATCAGAATCCAGGCGTGGCGGCTCATCGGATCACGTTGATCCCCGGGGACGGTGCCGGTCCCGAGCTCGTCGACGCCGCGCGGGTCGCGATGGAGGCCACCGGCGCCGAGATCGAGTGGGACCTCCAGCATGCGGGGCTCGGCGTCCTCGAGCGCGAGGGCACGCCGATGCCGCCTCGCGTGATCGAGTCGATCCGCGCGAGCGGCGTCGCGCTGAAGGGCCCGCTCGGGACGCCCACGGGCTTCCGGAGCGTGAACGTCGGCATGCGGGCCGCGCTCGGCCTGTACGCCGCGGTCCGTCCGTGCCGGCTGTATCCGGGCGTCCGATCCCGCTACGACCGGGTGGACGTCGTGGTGATCCGCGAGCTCACCGAGGGCTCGTACACCGGGATCGAGTTCGAGCAGGGGGCGCCGCAGACGGCCGAGCTGATCGCGTTCATCGAGCGCACGACCGGCAAGCGCGTGCGGGAGGACTCGGGCCTGTCTATCAAGGCCATCAGCGTGGGCGCGAGCCGGCGGGTGGCCCGGTTCGCGTTCGAGCACGCGAAGGCGACGGGGCGCCGAACGGTCACCGCCGGCCACAAGGCCAACATCATGAAGTTCTCCGACGGGCTGTTCCTGGAGGTCGTCCGCGACGAGGCCCGCGGGCACGCCGAGGTCGCATTCGAGGAGCGCATCATCGACAACCTCGCGATGCAGCTGGTCCAGCGCCCCGAGGCGTTCGACGTCCTCCTCCTGCCGAACCTGTACGGGGACATCGTCTCGGACCTGTGCGCGGGCCTGATCGGGGGGCTCGGCCTGGCGCCGGGGATGAACGTGGGGGAGGGCTGCGCCGTGTTCGAGGCCACGCACGGGACGGTCTCCCGCTACCGGGGCCTGGACCGGGCCAACCCGATGGCCCTCATGCTCTCGGGCGCGATGCTGCTCCGCCACGTGGGCGAGCTCGAGCCGGGCGATCGCCTGGAGGCCGCCGTCGCGGCCGTCCTCGCCGAGGGCCGGACGGTCACGTACGACCTGCGACCCTCCAGGGACGACCCGCAGGCGGCGAGCACCACGGAGGTCCGCGACGCCGTCGTCGAGGCCCTGCGCTCTCGATGAGAAGCTCTGGGGAACCTCGTCTCACGAACGGGAGCTCCGGATCGATGGATACGCGTGGGGAACGGGTGAGCAGGCGACCGCTGATCGAGACGGCCCACGGCACGCACCGTGAGGCGTTCGGGCTGCTCGAGTGGGGGCTGCTGGCCTCCGTCGCCCTGATCTGGGGCGCCTCGTTCCTGTTCATCGACATCGGGCTGGAGCACTTCGGGCCCGGCGTGGTCGCGTTCGGTCGCGTGGCCGCCGGGGCGGTGACCCTCTGGCTGATCCCCGGATCGCACCGGCCGGTCGAACGCGTCGACCTGCCGCGCGTGGCGCTCCTCGGCCTGCTGTGGATGGGCGCGCCGCTCCTGCTGTTCCCGATCGCGCAGCAGTGGATCGACTCGTCCCTCGCCGGGATGATCAACGGGGCGCTGCCGATCTTCGCGGCCGTGGTGGCCGCGATCCTGCTCCGGAAGATGCCGCACGGACGGCTCGTGTCGGGCATCGCGGTGGGGTTCGTGGGGGTCCTGTGCGTGCTCTGGCCGGCCACCCACGACGCGGACGCCACGGCGCTCGGCGCCTCCCTCGCGGTCATCGCGGTCCTGTGCTATGCGGTCGCGGTCAACATCGCGGTCCCGCTGCAGCAGCGCTACGGCGCCCTGCCCGTGTTGATCCGCGCCCAGGCCGTCGCGCTGATCTTCCTGTTCCCGGCCGCGATCGTCTCGCTGCCCGACTCCGAGTTCTCGTGGACGAGCACGATCGCGGTGTTGATCCTCGGGGTGTTCGGGACGGCCCTGGCGTTCGTGGCCATGTCCACGCTCGTCGGCCGCGCCGGCGCCACGCGCGGTTCGATCGCGACCTACTTCATCCCCGTCGTCGCGATCGTCCTGGGCGTGATCTTCCGGGACGAGACGATCGAGGCGATCTCGCTGTTCGGGACCGCGCTGGTCCTCGCCGGCGCCTACATCACGAGCCGTCGCGAAACCCGGTAGCGCGGGCCGCGCCGCCGATAGGATGGCGCGCTCAGCGAACGAGGAGCTCGGATCATGCGCGTCACCGTCGTCGGAAGCGGGTTCGTCGGGCAGACCACGGCCATGCGGCTGGTCGAACGCGGACTGGCCGAGGTCGTCCTGATCGACATCGTCGAGGGCCTGCCGCAAGGCCTCGCGCTCGACATGCGTCAGTCGGCGCCGGTCGTCGGGTTCGAGCCGAACATCGTCGGCACCAACGACTACGCGGACACGGCGGGCTCGGACGTGGTCGTCATCACGGCGGGCTTCCCGCGCCAGCCCGGCATGACCCGCATGGACCTGCTCGGCAAGAACGCCGGCATCGTCCGGGACGTCGTCGAGCGCTTCGTCCCCGGCTCGCCGAACGCGATCATCATCGCGGTGACCAACCCGCTGGACGAGATGACGTTCCTCGCGTCGGAGGTCTCGGGGTTCCCCAAGGAGCGCGTGATGGGGATGGCCGGCGTGCTCGACTCGGCGCGGCTGCGCGCGTTCATCGCCGAGGAGCTCGGCGTGTCGCCGCTCGTGGTCGAGGCGATGACGCTCGGCTCGCACGGGGAGTCGATGGTCCCGCTCCCGCGCCACGCGACCGTGGACGGCAAGCCGCTCGCCGAGCTCGTGGACGAGGCGACCCTCGAGCGCCTGTTCGCCCGAACCCGCGACGCCGGCGCCGAGATCGTCGGGCTGCTCAAGAAGGGGAGCGCGTACTACGCGCCCTCGGCCTCGGCCGCCCGGATGGTCGAGGCGATCGCGGGCTCGGTCGACGAGCCTCTGCCGGTCTGCGCATGGTGCACGGGGCAGTACGGCATCGACGACGTGTACGTGGGCGTGCCCGCCCGCCTTTCGTCACGGGGCGTGGCCGAGATCGTCGAGCTCGACCTGAACGAGGGCGAGCTGACCGCCCTGCGTGCCGCCGCCGAGGGCATCCGCGCCAAGTGCGCGGACGTCGCCTCGCTCTAGGTCCTTTCCGCCGGGGCGATCGCCTTTCCGCGCACCCACGCGACGCTCAGGGCGCCGCCCACCACGAGCAGTACGCCTCCGGCGACCGTGATCCACACTCCTGGAGAGAGCTCGACTCGGAGGTCGCGGCGGAACTGTTCGGCTAGCTGTTCTCGAATGACGTCTTCCGGAAGACTCGATCTGACGGCGAGGAACCGAACGTACCGTTCGACGCCGGCATCGTTCGCGAATCGATCGTTCGCCCGGATCGCGTCCACGACCGGCAGCGCGATGCAGGCGGCCCCGAGGACGATCAGCACGATCGCGAGGCCTCGCCGTGTCGAGGCGGACCCGGAGATTCGCATCGCGAGCAGCACGAGCAGGGAAGCGGCCGCCGCGAAAAGCACGACCTTTCCTTCCCACACGTCGATGCCGGGGACCGACTGGTCGATGGCATGCTGGGTGTCGGCGGGGAACCCGACGGCAACCCACTCGCGGGTGGCGCCCACCCCGGCCAGGACGGCGCCGAGCGCGACGCAGACGAACCCCGCGATCCGAAGGCCGGTCGGGCGCGCCGTGGACGTGAGCTCGGAGGTCATCGCGGCATCCTCTCACCGGTCCCGTTCGGTCGGAAGCACCGCGGGTAGCATGGCTTCGATCATGAGCGAACTGCGTGAGATCGATGCGGCGGAGGTCACCCGGACCGTCCGCGAGCTCTGCATCGAGATCAACTACAAGGTCCCCGAGGAGATGGTCACGCTCGTCAAGCGGGCCCGCGAGCTGGAGGAGTCTCCGCTCGGCCAACAGGTGCTGGACCTGCTGATCCGCAACCAGGCGCTCGCCGCCGAGGGCGAGTACCCGTACTGCCAGGACACCGGCTACACGGTGATCTTCGTGGACCTCGGGCAGGACGTGCACGTGACCGGCGCCGACCTGTACGACGCGATCGACGAGGGCGTTCGGCAGGGCTACGGTGACGGGTACCTGCGCGGCTCGATCGTCCGCGACCCGCTGTTCGACCGGCGCAACACCGGCGACAACACGCCGGCGTTCATCCACACGCGGATCGTGCCCGGCGACCAGATCCGGATCCAGGTGGACGCCAAGGGCGCGGGCTCGGAGAACATGGGCAAGCACGCGATGCTCAAGCCCGCCGACGGGCTCGAGGGCGCGAAGGAATTCGTCTTGCAGGCCGTCGCCGACTCGGGCCCGAACGCGTGTCCGCCCGGCATCATCGGCGTTGGGATCGGCGGCAACTTCGAGATGTCGGCGGTGATCGCCAAGCGCGCGCTGATGCGCAAGGTCGGCCAGCCGAACCCCGACCCGCAGATCGCCGAGCTCGAGGCCGAGCTGTACGAGAAGTGCAACGCGCTGGGGCTGGGTCCCGAGGCGCTCGGCGGCACCCAGACCGTGCTGGCCGTGCATGTCGAGACGATGCCCACGCACATCGCGTCGCTGCCGGTCGCCGTCAACATCGAGTGCCACGCGCACCGGACGGGATCGAGGCTGGTCTGAGGATGTCGGTCGAGGTCCTGGACGACGGCCGCAAGCGGATCTCGGCGCCGCTGTCCGACGACGACGTTCGCGCGCTCGAGATTGGCGACGTCGTCCTGATCGCCGGGACCGTGTACGCGGCCCGGGACGCCGCGCACAAGCGGATGGTCGAGATGCTCGACCGGGGCGAGGAGCTGCCCTTCGACGTCCGCGGGCAGATCGTCTACTACGTGGGCCCCACGCCCGAACGGCCCGGGAACGTGACGGGTTCGGCCGGCCCGACGACGGCGAGCCGGATGGACAAGTGGACGCCGCGGCTGCTCGAGCTCGGCCTCAAGGGGATCATGGGCAAGGGTGGACGCGGGCCCGCGATCCGCGCCGAGCTCGAGAAGCACACCGCGGTCTACATGGCGGCGCTCGGCGGCGGGGGCGCGCTCTCGGCGCTGACGGTCCGCGGCCAGGAGGTCATCGCGTTCGAGGACCTGGCGACCGAGGCGATCCGCCGGATGGAATTCGACGACTTCCCGGTCTGGGTGGTGAACGACTGCCGCGGGCGCGACTTCTACGCCGAGACCATCCGGCCCTGGCGCAAGAACGACCTCCTGCCGGAGTCGCTGCGGATCCCCACGGACGATTGGGCCGGCGAGAACGGCGGAGGCTGATGCGGCGGTTCCTCGCGGAGCTGCGCAGACACGTTCGGAACTTCTTCACCAACTGGCGGGAGTACGACGCGCCCGTGGCGACGAAGCTGCGGCTCACGTTCCGGAACCGGTTCCACGCGACGCTCTCGCGCGCGCAGTGCTGCGGTCATCACGGCGAACCCGGCTGCTGACAGCTCCCCCGGGAGCCCGGTCCGGGCTCCGAGCACCACCGCCACCCGAACGGCTAGCTGTAATTCCCACCGAGGTTGTTGACAGGCGAGAGCCTCCGTTCACGGTTCGGGGTTGACCGCTCC
>Ga0081455_10003053_pt1:0-15000 | contig 19501 bp, 16 predicted proteins | sample TabmetS3T2R1_FD_70207 | JGI IMG/M metagenome (GOLD analysis project Ga0081455, IMG submission 70207) | Tabebuia heterophylla rhizosphere microbial communities from the University of Puerto Rico - S3T2R1 | ecosystem: Host-associated > Plants > Roots > Rhizosphere ... | reverse complement strand
CCGCCGAACAGCTCGAGCTCGGCAGCGCGTTGTTGACTGCCGTCATGCTCGCGCGACCCGCGAATTGACCCCGACTTTACGGCTCGGTTACGGTCCCCGGCTCGTACGGCGCGGCATTGGCGATTTATGGGCTTCAACTGGTTGGGATTCAAGCGGGTAATCCCGTGCGGGGCGCCGTCGCGGGCCCGTGTGCTGCAACTGGCCGGATGCGCCGTTCTCGCGTGGGCCTGGCTGCAGTCCGCACCGAATAGCGGCAGCTCTTTCCTATCCCTGTTTCCCCTGTTGACCGCGCAGCCCGATGGAGCACACACGGCCGCAGCGCTGCAGAACCCGTTCGCCACGGCGGCTACTCAAGTCCCGCAGCACGCAGCCGCGGCCATGCCGGTGGTGCTGGGTGCGCAGACGATCGAGGTGATCGTCAGTCACAACGACACGCTGGACCGCATTTTCCGCCGCCTGAAGCTCGATCTGGCCGATCTCGCCTCGCTTCGCAGCCTGCCCGGCTTGAAAGACGCGCTCGATCGGCTGCACCCCGGCGAAGCCCTTCAGTTGATACATCGGGACGGCTCGCTCTTCGGCCTCGAGCGCAAAGTGTCGCCGAGCGAGACGCTCAAAGTCGTCCGCGACGACAGCGGCTTCCGCTCGGAAGTGCTGGAAAATCCCCTCGAAACGCGCGAGCGCACCGTTCAAGGCACGATCGCCAGCTCGCTGTTCGAGGCGGTTGCGAAGGCCGGCGCGCACGATCAGACCGCCCTGTCGCTCGCGGAGATCTTCGGCTGGGACATCGACTTCGTCCTCGATATCCAGCCGGGCGACACGTTCACCGTCACGTACGAAGAGATCTCGCAGGACGGCCAGTACATCAAAGACGGCCCGATTCTCGCGGCGCTGTTCGTGAATCAAGGCCATGCCTATCGGGCCGTGCGTTACGTCGATCCCTCGGGCGCCGCGCACTACTACACGCCAGAAGGCCTGAGCATGTATCGCGCTTTCCTGCGCACGCCCGTCGAGTTCACGCGCATCAGCTCCAAGTTCAATCCGAACCGCCGCCACCCGATTCTCAACGCGATTCGCGCCCACAAAGGCGTCGATTACGCCGCGCCCATCGGCACGCCGGTGCGCGCCGCGGGCGACGGCCGTGTGCTGTTCGCGGGCAAGAAGGGCGGCTACGGCAACGTGCTCGAGATCGCGCACACGCGCGGCATCGTCACGCGCTACGGACATCTGTCGCGCTTCGCCAAGGGCATGCGCGCCGGCCAGAAAGTCACGCAGGGCTCGATCGTCGCGTACGTCGGGATGTCCGGCCTCGCGACGGGACCGCACCTGCATTACGAATACTTGGTGAACGGGGTCCACAAGAATCCGCAGACCGTGAGTTTGCCGAGCGCGGAGCCGATCGATCCCGCCTGGCGCGAAGATTTCGAGGCGCGCGCCGCGCTGGCGCTCGCCACGATCGAGCCGCCGCCGGGACCCGCGCTCGTATCGCGCTGAACCCCGGGCGGTCGCACGGGTCTGGCTGTCATCGCGTTGTCATACAACGCATGATCCTATTGCTGCTTTGGCCGAGACGTGACCATGGACCAACCGGACCTGAAGAGCCCGGATTTCTACATCAATCGAGAGCTGTCGCTCCTCGAATTCAATCAGCGGGTCCTGGCGCAAGCGCTCGATGAGACGGTGCCGCTGCTCGAGCGGCTGCGCTTTCTCTCCATCGCCTCGAGCAACCTCGACGAGTTCTTCGAGATCCGCGTCGCGGGCTTGAAGCAGTTGCTCGAGCTCGGCTCGGGCACGCTCGCGCCCGACGGCCTGTCGATTCCGGAGCAGTTGAACGCCATTCACGAGCGCGCGCGGCGCTTGGTCGCGGATCAGTATCACTGCCTGAATGCGGTGCTCCTGCCGGCTCTCGCCGAGAAAGGCATCCGCCTCATCGAGCGCAAGGATTGGTCGCCGGAGCTCGAACGCTGGCTCGAACAGTATTTCGAGCGCGAAGTGGAGCCCGTGCTGAGCCCGCTCGGCCTCGATCCGGCGCGGCCGTTCCCGCGCATTCAGAACAAGAGCCTCAATTTCATCGTGCGCCTGCAAGGCAAGGACGCGTTCGGCCGCGATAGCGAGCTTGCGATCGTGCAAGCGCCGCGCTCGCTGCCGCGCGTCGTGCCGACGCCCTCGTTCAGCGGGCCCGGCGCATTCGTGCTGCTGTCGGCGATCGTGCAAGGCTTTGTGCGCAAGCTGTTCGCCGGCATCGAAGTGCTCGGCTGCTACCAGTTCCGGGTCACGCGCAACAGCGACCTGTTCGTAGACGAGGAAGAAATCGACGACCTGCGTCGCGCGCTCGAAGGCGAGCTCGCGCATCGCCGCTACGGCGCGGCTGTGCGCCTCGAAACCTCGCGCGATTGCCCGGAGGACATGACGCGTTTCCTGCTCCGGCAGTTCGCGCTGAGCGAGGTCGATCTGTATCAGATGGCCGGCCCCGTGAATCTGAACCGCCTGTCCGCGATCTACGATCTCGTGCAGCGTCCGGATCTGAAATATCCGATCTTCACCCCGGGCCTGCCGCAGCGGCTCGTCGGCTCGCCCGACATGTTCACGGTGATTCGGCAGAACGATCTGCTGCTCCATCACCCCTATCAGAGCTTCGCGCCGGTGATGGATTTCGTGCGGCAAGCGGCCGCGGATCCGCAGGTGCTCGCGATCAAGCAGACGCTCTATCGCACCGGCAACGATTCGCCCGTCGTCGATGCCTTGGTTGCCGCCGCGCATGCCGGCAAAGACGTGACGGTCATCGTCGAGCTGCGCGCGCGCTTCGACGAAGAGGCGAACATCGAGCTGTCGAACCGCTTGCAGGAGGCCGGTGCGCACGTCATGTACGGCGTCGTCGGCTACAAGACGCACGCGAAACTCACGCTCGTCGTGCGACGCGAGCCCGGCGGCATTCGTCGCTACTGCCATCTCGGCACCGGCAATTACCACCCGCGCACCGCGCGCACCTACACCGATTACGGCCTGTTCACTGCCGACGACAACATCGGGCAGGACGTGCACGAGCTGTTCTTGCAGCTCACGAGCCTCACGCAAACGCCGAAGCTGTGCTGCCTCTTGCAGTCCCCCTTCGGCCTGCACGAAGCCATGATCGCGAAGCTCGAGCGCGAATCCGAGCACGCCCGCGCCGGACGGCCCGCGCGCGTCGTCGCCAAGATGAATGCGCTCGTCGATCCGCAGGTGATCGAAGCGCTGTATCGCGCTTCGCGCGCCGGCGTGCCGATCGATCTGATCGTGCGCGGCGTCTGCGCCCTGCGCCCCGGAATTCCAGGGGTTTCCGACAACATTCGGGTGCGCTCGATCGTCGGGCGCTTTCTCGAGCACTCGCGCATCTGCTACTTCGCGAACGGCGGCGACGAGGAGATGTACTGCGCGAGCGCGGACTGGATGGAGCGCAATTTCTTCCGCCGCGTCGAAGTGGCCTTCCCGCTGAAGCGCAAGGCGCATCGCGAGCGCATCCTGCGCGACCTCGAGACCTATCTGCGCGACGACACGCTCGCCTGGAAGATGCACCCGGACGGCAATTACACGCACGTCCAACCGCCGCAGGACGCGCCGACGAACGCGCAATCGGAGTTGCTCGCGCGTTACGCGGCGACCTCGACGATCACGCTGTAGCCGGTCAGCCTCGCGCGCTGAACACACGCAGGCGCAAGTCATGCGCCTTCAGAAAATCGATCTCTTGCTGCAAGTCCGCTTGCGTCAACGGATGGTCGCGCAACCACCGCCCCGGAAACTTCACTTCCAGGGTCCGCGGCCGCGCCGTCAGCTCGATTTCGGGCAAGCGGGCCGCGCTCCGTCCGCGATGGAGCAGCACCGCCAGCCGCAGCAACACGATCAACGACACCGCATCCCGATCCCACGGCGGCACCAGCTCATCGAGCCCATCGAGGGACAGCTTGCGCCGATGCCCGCCGACGAGCCGCGCCAGCAACCGCTGCTCCTCCCGCGGAAATCCGGGCATATCCGCGTTCTCCAGCAGATACGCGCCGTGCCGGTGATATCCGTTGTGCGAGACGTCGAGCCCGATCTCGTGCAGTCGCGCAGCCCACTTGAGCATCAGCTCCGACAGCGGATCGTCGAGCTTCCACGGCTGCCGCGCCTGCGCGAGAAAATTCAGCACCGTGGCCTCGACGCGCTCCGCCTGTGTGAGATCGACGTGATAGCGCTGCTGCATGGCGCGAACGCTGCGCTCACGCGCATCCTCGTCCGTGAAACGGCCGACGATGTCGTACAGCAGCCCATCGCGCATGGCGCCGTCGGCGATGCGCATCGACTCGATGCCGAGCACGTCGAACACTTCCGCCATGATCGACATGCCGCCGGGAAACACCGGCCGGCGCTCATCGGTCACCGCCGCAAGGTGCAGCTCGCGGGTCGACCCCGCCTCGGCCATGTGCTTGAGCACGCGATCGAGCCCGGCCGCAGTGATCTGCGTGGCCGTCGGATCCACCTCGCGAATCGCTTCACCGATCGCACGCACGGTGCCCGAGCTACCCGCCGCGCTCTGCCAACCGCGCCGGCGGAACGCCGCTTGAACCGGCTCCAACTCCAGTTTCGCCGCCACTCGCGCGCGCGCGAGCCGCTTCGGGGTGATCTTGCCGTCGCGGAAGAAGCGCTCGCTCAGCGACACACACCCCATCTGCAGGCTTTCCAGCTCCAGCGGGTTCAGCCCGTCGCCGATGATCAGCTCGGTGCTGCCGCCGCCGATGTCGCAGACGAGCCGCCGCCCGGCCTCGCTCGGCATGGTGTGCGCGACGCCCGAATAGATCAGGCGCGCCTCTTCCATGCCGGAAATGATTTCGATGGGATGCCCGAGCGCCTCGCGCGCCCGTTCGAGAAACGCCTGCTTCCGCCGCGCCACGCGTAAGGCGTTGGTGCCGACGACGCGCACGCTGCGCGCATGCATGTCCCGCAGCCGCTGGCCGAATCGCTGCAAGCAGGCGAGCGCGCGAGCCGCGGCTTCCTTGTCGATGCGGCCGTTCTCTTCGACGCCCGACGCGAGCCGCACCATCTCGCGCAGCCGATCGATGACGACGAGCTGGCCGTGCGAATAGCGCGCCACGACCATGTGAAAGCTATTGGAGCCGAGATCGACCGCCGCCAGCACGTCCGGCACCGGACGAACGACCGGCGCGGCGCCTGATACGGCGCGGGCTTCAGTGGGCGAGCGGGGTGCAGTTGCGGCCGGGCTCACGCGAGCGGCGGCCGGCTTATACCGAGAATGACGATCCGCACCCGCACGTGGTCGTCGCCATGGGGTTGCGAATCACGAATTGCGCGCCGTCGAGGCCTTCGCGGTAGTCGATCTCCGCGCCGGACAGGTACTGCACGCTCATGGGGTCGACGAGGAGCTTCACGCCTTGGTTCTCGACGCAGGTATCGCCTTCCTGGGTCTGCTCATCGAACTCGAAGCCGTATTGCAGCCCCGAGCAGCCGCCGCCCTGCACGAACACACGAAGCATCAGCTTGGGATTGCCCTCGCCCCGAATCAGATCGCCGACCTTTTTCGCGGCAGCATCGGTGAACACCAACGCGGGCGGCAGCGTGGCATCGGCAGTGGTGACCTCGGGAGCGGTACTCATCCTCGCCTCGTCGAACGGAACGTCTCAGCTGGACTCGTTCCAGCGCCGGCAGTCTAGGGTTCTGCTCCCGCGCGGTCAAAACGTACGGCGTGTACGACAGACGTCAGCCGGATTTGGCCGCAGCCTCGCCTTGGATGGGGGTGGCCACCGGTGAGGGCAAGGGCATGAGCTTGCCCTTGATCTCGGCGCCGAGCGTCATCTCGATGACGCCATAGCGGACGTTGCCCTGCACGCGGGCCCGCGGCCCGAGCACCAAGCGCTCGGTGGCGTAGATGTCGCCGCGCACCGAGCCATTCAACGTGACGTGATCGGCCTCGACGGAGCCCTCGATCGAGCCGTGCTCGCTCACCGACAGTGTCGAGCCCGAGCCGGGGCCCGCAGCGGCGCGCACGTTGCCCGCCACGCGACCGTCGAGATGCAGCCCACCCTCGAACTCGACATCGCCATTCACGCGTGCGGCCTTGCCGATCAACGTATCGATGGTGGGCTTGGAATCTCGGCTGAACATGGCTTGACCTCTAGCTCGCGTCCACGGTCCAGGGGAATGTCTGCGTCACGGGCGAGACACCCTTGCGGCTCGAGCGCACTTCGACGGTGAGCCGCTCCGGCTGGAATCCGGAAGGTAACGCGATCTCCGGCTCGAGGTTCTGGAAGTACCGGAAATTGAAGGGTAGCTCACGCGCTTTGCCGCCCGTCAGCGCCGCACTGTCGAGATTGGCGGCCTGCCCTGCAGCGGATTTGCCCTCCGCAGCGAACACCAACGTGCCGCTAACTACGTCCTCGGGGCGCACCGAGCGCACGAGCGTCATGCGGACTTTGAAGCGCCCGGCCTTCTCTCCCGGCGTGATGCGCAACGTCTGGATCTTCACGCCGGTGGAGGCCGCCGACTGCGCGACGATGCCCCGATAAAAGGCCAGCTCCTGCGCCTGGCGCGCCACCTGCGCCTGCAAATCGCCGATCGAGCGTGATACCTCGGCTTGCTCGCGCGCCCGCCCTATGCGGATGGTGTCGAGCTCGGCGAGCTTCGTGCGCAGCTCCCGATTCGCCTTCTCCAGGCGGTCGAGCGTCACTTCGTGCTCGGCGCGCTCCTGGGAGACGGCCAGCCGGTCGTAGCCGGCATCGAATCGACCCAGCTCGTACACGACATAAAGCGCGAACAAGCCGAGAAGTGTGATGGCGATCACAGCGATCACCCGCCGCATGGGCGCGTGGTGTCGCACGACCAAATTGGGTTGAGCCCTCGCCATGCCCATCATCATCTCGACAAACGTGAGCCGGGTCTTTCGATCACTCGACGGAAGCGGCGGTCCGTCCGGCCGCGTCGGTGACGACCTCATCCCACCAAGCCGGGTGGGCCGGCGCTCCGTTCGGGAACGCATACGGTGCGAGCTCGGCGAGCGCGCGTTGATACACGGGGCGTTTGAAGTAGATGACCTCGCGCACCGGCTCCCAGTAATCCGTCCAGCGCCACTGGTCGAATTCGGGCTCCGAGGTGCTATCGAACGCGAACCGCACGTCCTCGCGCGTCAGGCGTAGCAAGAACCAGCGCTGCTTCTGCCCGATGCACACCGGATGGCGATTGCGCCGCACGTAGCGCGCAGGGAGCCGATAGTGCAGCCAGGAGGCCGTACTCCCGAGGACCTCGACATCGCCGCGCGTGAGGCCGATCTCTTCGTGTAGCTCTCGATAAAGCGATTCTTCCGGCTGTTCGCCGCGGCGCATGCCGCCCTGGGGAAATTGCCAGCCGCGACCGCCCGAGCGCCGGCCGATGAACACCTGGCCCGTGGAGTCTGCGTGACCCGCACTGCGCATCAGCACGATGCCGATGTTCGCGCGAAAGCCTTCGGTGTCGATCACGTCACTCATGTGTCGAGGCCGAGTCTGCCACAGCCCGCGGGCTGCGAGCAGCGCCGGCACAGCTTCATTGCACGACAGCCGCTAAGCTACTTCGATGTCGCGAGCGGTTTGGTTCGGAGTGGGGTCGGCGCGGCGCCTCGGGGCGCTCCTGATGTTGGCCGTGGCCGTTTTCGTGGCCGCCCTGCTGATCGGTACCTCGGGAGTGAGTCTGCACAGCGCGCTAGGCGCACTGACTGGTGCTGGCGACGAGGCCGCGCGGACGGTGCTGCTCGAAGTGCGACTGCCGCGGCTACTGGCTGCGTTTGGTGTCGGAGGCCTCCTCGCTGTGGCCGGCGTGCTGCTTCAGGCGCTGTTCCGGAATCCGCTCGCTGATCCGTATGTTCTCGGTGTATCGGGCGGTGCTGCGGTTGGCGCTCTGCTGGCAATGCTGATGAGTGCGGCAGTCGTCGTCGTTCAGAGCGGCGCGGTCGTGGGGGCGCTCGTCGCTGTCAGCACGGTGTACTTGCTCGCGCGCGGGGGTGGCACATCGCGCCTGCTGCTCACGGGCGTTGTGCTTGCAAGTGCGTGCGGGGCATTCATCAGCGTGCTGCTCGCCGTGGCGGACTCGGCGCGCGTGCGGAGCATGGTGTTCTGGTTGGCTGGCGATCTCGGGTGGGCGCCGAGCCCGACGCTCAGCGTTGTCGCAGCGCTCGCGTCGGTGGCGATTGCGGTATTGCTGGCGAGGCCGTTGAACGTGCTCGCCGCCGGCGAGTTGCGCGCGCGAAGCGTGGGACTCGACGTGGATACGTGGCGGGCGCTCGTTTTCGTGGCGTGTGCGGCGATTACGTCAGTCGCCGTCGTCAGCGCGGGAACGGTCGGATTCGTTGGACTGATCACGCCACATGCCGTGCGGCTGCTATTCCGGACGAGCGATCACCGCATCGTGGCGCCGGCCGCGGCGGTGCTGGGTGGTACGTTGCTAGCGGCCGCAGACTTGGTGGCCAGGACAATCGCGGCCCCGCGTCAGTTGCCCGTTGGAGCGATCATGGCGCTCGTTGGGGCACCGCTGTTCATTGCCCTGCTGAGGCAACGAACCCGAACGAACACCTAGAGGACGATGTTCTGCGACACCGCGACGCGTCCGCGGCCGCCGGTCTTGGCGCGATAGAGCGCCGCGTCGGCCTCGGCCATCAGGCGCTCGGCAATCAGCTTGAAATCGCGGGTCTCGGCATTGGGCTCGGCGACCGCCACGCCGATCGAGAGACTCAGCTGCTCGCTGTGCTGCGCATCGATCTGCACGGGTGTGCCGCGCACGGCGTCGAGCATCCGCTGCGCGACGCGCTCGCCATCCTGCAACCCACCCTGCGGCAGAATGATCGCGAACTCATCGCCACCGAATCGCGCACCGATATCGCTGACGCGCATCTCCGAATCGATGCGCCGCGCCGCCTCACGCAGCAGCGTGTCGCCCGCGAGATGCCCGTACTGATCGTTCACTCGCTTGAAGTGATCGACGTCGATCATGAGGCACGCAATCGGCTGCCGGAACCGCTGCGCACGCGCGAGCTCTTCACGCAGCCGCGCGTTCAAATAACGACGGTTGTGGAAACCCGTCAGAAAGTCCGTGAGCCCACTGCGTAGCAGGCGCGCACGATTCGCAGCGTTCTCGAGACACAGTGCGGCCACGAGGCCGAGGTGCGCGAGAAAGTCGCTGGCCAAATCCGCGTTGAACCGGAACGGATCGGTGCTGGCGAACACGAGCACGCCATCGAGCTGCTCGCTCCGCCGCAACGGAATGAGCGCGAGGCTGCCGAGCTCGCCCTGTACCGGACAGAACACCCGGTGATCGTCGCGATTGAACGGCCCGAGCCACGGCTTGTCGAGCCGCGCGAGCTGCGGAGCCAGGGTCGCCAGCGAGTCCACGAACTGCACTTCGGGCAGGTCTTCGAGGATGGCGCTGTCGCCCCACAGCAGATGCCGCAGCTCGTACTGCGGATCATCCAGAGTCAGCGTGACGAGATCGAGCTGATACGACGTGCGCAGGCCGTGGATCAGCCGCTGGAACAGCTGCGGCAGCGTGGCCGCCCGTAGCAGCTCGAGCTCGCGCTCCTGCGTCTTGCGGAGGAGCGAGTCGTTGCGCGCCGCTTCTTCTTTCAGCTCGGCAAGGCGTGCCTGCAGCCGCGCGTTCTCGGCGGCCAAGTCCTGTCCCCGCCCGGAGAGCGAGCGCGGACGCAATTCGAGCTCATGGTGCGATCGATACATCGCCGGTCGTATCCCCTCATATCCCGCTCCATCAGGCGCGACGCTCGGTCACGCTCCGACGGTCGTCGAGATATTCACGACCCTGGCGCATCAGGGCAACGAACGCGTCGTGATCTTGTGACAGGATCGCGGTTCGGATGCGCTCGACGGCCTTGGCCAAGGCTTCCAGGGACTCGGCGCCGTAGTCGTTGAGGCTTTGGATCTCGTAGTACAGCTCCGGGCTCTCCTGCGCGACGGCGCTCGCCACTTCGAGCTGATTGTCGAACGTGGTGCTCGACATGCGCGCGAGACGCGGCGCCGCCTCGCCGCTCTCGGCCAATGCCGTGAAGAACGCGATGTTCAGGGCATGAGACAAGCCGAGCACGTAGGCGATGAGCCGATCGTGATCGTCGAGGCTCATCACCACCTGCTCGGCCATCGTCGGGCCGAAGAGCTCCCGCGCCTTCTGCAGGGCTTCGGCATGGCCCAGATCGACGAACACGACGTGGCGGCCGGAGAGAAGCTGCGTGTCCGGCCCGAACATGGGATGCACGGAGGTGACGCGCACGCCGTGCGATTTCAGCGCCAAGAGCCCCGAGCGCAGCGGTGATTTGAGCGAGCCGACATCGAACACCACGCCCGGCGGCCGGCGCAGCGCGAGGTCGCGCAGGATCGCATCGGTCACGCCGAGCGGCGTGGCGAGCAGGATGAAGTCGTGCTTGAGATCCGTTGTGCGCCAATCTTTGACGTGCGTCACACCTGTGGGCGCACCCGCAGGGTCCGCCACGTCCACCGTGAAACCCTGCGAGGTGAGGAAATCCGCGAACCACCGCCCCATCTTGCCGCCGCCGCCGATGATCAGCGCGCGCCGCCCCGAGCCCGCGCCCCGTGCCACGACGCTCGCCTGCTCCTGCGTCGTGAGCGATGAGCGAATCAGGATCCGCAGCATCTCTTCGGCGACATCGCCCGAGACGCCGAGCGCCTCGGCCTTGGTACGCGCGGCCAGGATGACTTCGCGCTCGCGCTGGTAATCGCGGGTGGCGCGGCCGGTGCTGCGCTTTACGCGTGCCACTTCCTGGCTCAAGCGTTTACGTTCGGCGGTCAGCTCGATCAGCCGGTCGTCGATTTCATTGATCCGACGACGCAGGTCGTCGAGGGTCACATCGCTCGTCATAGCGCCTTTCTACGGGCGTCGGCGGACTGCCGCAAGTCCGCGGTACCATTGCTCCATGCCCGAACACACCGAAGTGCTGCCGGAGCCGCTGCCGGCCGAGCCTCTGACCGTCGCGCAGGCCTGGCTGGCGCAGGCGTGGAGCGCGCGCAATCAGCCGAATCCCAATTCCATGGTGCTGGCCACGACGACGAGCGATGGCCGGCCCTCGGCGCGCGTCGTGCTGTGCAAGGACATCCAGCCGGTCCCCGGCTTCATCACGTTCTATACGAACTACGAGTCCCGCAAGGGACGCGAGCTGGCGGCGAACGGCCGCGCGGCCGTGGTGATGCATTGGGATCATGTGCATCGGCAAGTGCGGGTGGAGGGAGCCGTGGTGAAGGCGCCCGAGGCGGATAGCGATGCGTACTTCGCCTCGCGCGCGCTCGCGAGCCGCATCGGTGCGTGGGCGAGCCGGCAGAGTGAGCCGGTGGCCTCGCGGGCGCAGCTCTTGAGTGCGGTCGATGCGGCGACGAAGCGTCTTGGTGTCAGCGCAGGGACTGACGGCAAAGATGCACACGTGCCGCGGCCGCCGCACTGGGGCGGGTTCCGCCTGTGGGCCGACGCGGTGGAGCTATGGGTCGAAGGCGATGCGCGCATTCACGATCGCGCGCGCTGGACGCGCACGCTCACCGCACGTCCCGACGGTGGATTCGATATCGGTTCTTGGAACGCCACGCGTCTGCAGCCGTAAACACAAGGACTTGCCCGCCGTGTGGAAAACCATCCGGATCACGGTGTTGTTGCTGCTGCTCGTCATCGTGGCCGGCATGACGTGGATCGACAGGGCGCAGACGACGAGTTGGAAGGCGCCGCTGTGGGTCGGCATTTTCCCGCTGAACGGCGACGGCGGCGAGGTGACCGAGCGTTACGTGCGTAGCCTCACGACGGACGATTTCGCGGCCATCGAGACGTTCTTCATGAACGAGGCGCACCGGTATGGCGTCGTCGTCGAGCGGCCGGTGCGGATCGAGCTCTATCCGCCGCCGGCCGAGAAACCACCGGTGTTGAAGCCGGGATCGGGGCCGCTCGGCGCCATTGTGTGGAGTCTCAAGATGCGGCTGTACGCGCGCCGGGCGGCCGCTGTGCCGGGGCGCGCGCCCTCGCACATTCGCGTGTTCGTGCTGTTTCACGATCCGGCGAAGACGGAGCGCGTACCGCACTCGCTGGGATTGCAGAAGGGCTTGGTCGGCGTCGTGTACGCGTATGCGGATCGCGAGATGCGCGGGCAGAACAACATCGTGATCGCGCACGAGACGATGCACACGGTCGGCGCGACGGACAAATACGATCTCGCGACGGGCGAGCCCCTGTATCCGGATGGGTACGCCGAGCCGGAGCGCGAGCCGCGCTTTCCGCAGCCGCGCGCGGAAATCATGGCAGGCGAGCGGCCTCTGTCGGAGACGATGCAGGAGATGCCCGACGATTTGCGCGAGGAGGCCGTTGGACGCAAGACGGCGATGGAAATCGGGTGGCTCAAGTCGTGAGCGCTGTGGGCGGTGATGGCGCATCTCGCGAGGCATCGGCCACGATGCCGAGCGGCGCGGCCACGTTAGCTACGCGCTCGCTCGCAATCGGCGCGGGCGAGCGGCAGCTCGTGTCCGAAATGTCCGTTGAGTTCCGCGCCGGCGAGGTCACCGCGATCCTCGGCCGTAACGGCAGTGGCAAGACACTCACGTTGCACACGCTCGCGGGACTACGCCGCCCGCAGCAGGGCGTCGTGCGTCTCGACGGTACCCCCCTCGATCAGCTACGCCGGCGCGCAATCGCGCAGCGACTCGGCGTGCTTCTCCAAGACCTCGAGGAGTCGTTTACGTCAACGGCACTCGAAGCGGTGCTGATCGGCCGACATCCGCACCTGCCGGCGTGGCAGTGGGAGTCCGCCGAGGACGAGCTCCTCGCGCGCGACGCACTCGCCCGCGTACAAATGGACGCCTTCGCGGAACGTTCGACCGAGAAGCTTTCCGGTGGCGAGCGCCGGCGCGTAACCATCGCGTCGCTACTCGCGCAGGCACCTCAGTTCTTTCTGCTGGACGAGCCGACCAACCACCTCGACCCGCATCACCAGATCGCAGTACTCGAACTGTTCCGAGCGCAAGCGAACGCCGGTCGCACGGTGATCGCCACACTTCACGACCCGACGCTCGCCGCGCGCTTCGCGGATCGCGTGATTCTGCTGTTCGGCGACGGCCGCTGGCGCGAAGGCCCGACACGCGAGACGCTGACGAGCGCGGCGCTGAGCGAGCTGTACCTCACGCGGATCATCGAGATAGAGACGCCCGATCGCCGCGTGTTCGTCAGCGCGTGAGCGTCAGTACTGCGCACCGCGGTCGCCGATCAAGGCGCATGCGGTCCACGAATCTGCATTGGCGACCGCAGACGTCAAATCGTTAGGGTTTGAAGCTCAGCGTCTCGAGCAGCGACGCATGTAAGGCGCCGTTCGTCGCGAGCACGCTCGTCGTCTTCAGACCGACGTCCCCGCCCTGCAAGTCGGTGAACGTGCCACCCGCTTCACGCACGATCACCGTCAGCGCCGCAATATCGAGAATCCCGACGTCCGATTCGATGACGACGTCGAGCGAGCCGCGGGCGAGCAGGTGGTAGTGCACGAAGTCGCCGTAGCCGCGGATGCGATTCACGCGACCGATCAGCTCACCGTAACGGCTCCATGCGGGCGAGCGCGCGAGCGTCTTCAAGTTGCCGGATGACACGATGGCACCCCCGACATCGGCGAGCTTGCTCACGTGAATCGGCCGGCCGTTCAGGTGCGCGCCGTGGCCCTCTTCCGCCCACGCGATTTCGCCGTATGCCGGCGCGCTCGAGACACCGAGCACGAAGCGGCCGCCGCGCATGAGCGCGATTTGCGTCGAGAAAAATGGGCATTCGCGCACGAAGGACTTCGTGCCGTCGATGGGGTCGACGAGCCACACGCTCTCGGCGTCCATCGCCTCCTGGCCCGTCTCCTCGCCATAGAACCCGTAGCTCGGGAAGCGCTCCGTGAGAATTGCGCGGATCGCTTGCTCCGACTGCACGTCCGCTTCGGTGACGGGCGTCGCGTCCGCCTTCGTGTGAATCGCGAGGTTCCGCTGATACATCGAGCGGATGATGGTCGCGGCGGCTTCCGCGGCGTCGAGCGCCGCCTGCAGTTCTTTCGAGGTCACGCTGGCATTCCTGTTCCGGGGCGTGCGAATCTACCGCGAATGGGGAACCGACTCAGCAAGATCTACACGCGCACGGGCGACGACGGCACCACCGGGCTCGGTGACGGCGCTCGCGTGCGTAAGGACGCTCCGCGCGTCGAAGCCTATGGCACGACGGACGAGCTCAACAGCGCGATCGGCGTGCTGCTCGCGGTGCCCGGCTTGCCGGACAAGGTCGTCACGTGTCTCACTGATGTTCAACACGAGTTGTTCGATCTTGGGGGCGAGCTGTGCATTCCGGGACATCGGATCATTCAGGCGGCGCACGTGACGCGGCTGGAAGAGGCGCTCGACTCGTTCAACGATGCGTTGCCGCCGTTGAAAGAGTTCATTTTGCCCGGCGGCGGGCCAGCGGCGGCGGCGTGTCACATGGCGCGGGCGATTGCGCGGCGGGCCGAGCGGCGTGTGTGGACGCTTGCGGCGAGCGAGACGGTTGCACCCGAGGTGACTCAGTACCTAAACCGACTATCCGATCTGCTGTTCGTATTGGCGCGTGTGTTGGCACGACACGAGCGCGGGTCGGAAGTGCTTTGGCGGCACGACCGGGGCAAGAAATAAGCTGCACGCGCTAAGGCGCTTCGCGGCGATCGAGCTCAACAAAGTTCAAATCAGGCCCGCGTCGACGTCAATCACTCAACCGACTGGAAGCAAGCGAAACGATGGGAACTGACCGCACGTTCCTTACCGCGCTCAACAGCCGTTCCTCCAGAGCTCGCGGCAGGTCACTCAGCGCTTCGTCCTTGAAGTAGGTCAATGCCTTCAGACATTCCTGCGGGGCGAAGGTAAGCGATCAGATAAGGACATACTTGCCAACGGTTAGATCGCGCCGTCGGGCAGCTTAACGACACCGTCTATTCGAATGCGGTAGCCGAAGGTTGCTGTTGTGCAGGCG
>Ga0081455_10003052_pt1 | contig 19504 bp, 17 predicted proteins | sample TabmetS3T2R1_FD_70207 | JGI IMG/M metagenome (GOLD analysis project Ga0081455, IMG submission 70207) | Tabebuia heterophylla rhizosphere microbial communities from the University of Puerto Rico - S3T2R1 | ecosystem: Host-associated > Plants > Roots > Rhizosphere ... | reverse complement strand
GTTTGCGCGAAGGGAAGTCATCTTTCTTACGGCATCTTCAAGCGTGAGCACTTTCTCTTCCCGCACATACTTCCTGAGCACGCGCACGTTGGTGCCGAAGCTACGCGGGTGCGGTTTGCCCGGTTCCTTGAGATTGAGGCCGCTTCCGTCGGAGGCGATCGACACCCACGGCATTTGCATCACAAATTTCACGTCTTCCTCCGACATCGTGTGATGTACGCCAGGAACGTAAGCGCCCTCCTCGACTATCAGGTCGAAACAGGTTTCCGCGGGATCGGCCTGGTCGCGGAGTTTGGAAATTTCCAGGATCGTCTTGCCTTCGTACTGCTTGTTCTGCGCTTTGGTGAAAACCGTACCGACGATGCCTTCCCAGCCGCCATGCTCGTTGACGTACTCGGCAAACTCATGGTCGACTTTAATCTTGTCGCGAAAAGCGCGCTCTTTAAGTTTTGCGATGGACTCCTTGCGCGGCATGCTCTGCACCCAGGACGGAAACAGACGCGCCCAGGGATGCTGCATAGCCGTATACGGATATTGATTCGCGGTGATATCCAGCCCGCGCGCTCTGGCCGCATCGATCCTCTTGATAACCTCTTTGACCTTGCCGAAGTTATTCTTGCCGCGCACTTTGATGTGGTAGATATGGACGGGAATGCCGGTCTCTTCGGCGATGCGGATCGCTTTATCTAGCTCTTCGTTGATTTGCTCACCTTCGCCACCGATATGGGTGCCATAATAGCCGCCGTAGCTCGCGACCACTTTCGCCATGGCAATCATCTCGTCGGCATATTTGTAACCACCGCCGGTAAACGCCGTGGATAGATTGACCGCGCCGTCTCCCATCGCCTGGGCAACCAACCCCTTCATCTGCTCGATCTCTGCCAAAGTGGCCGGCCGGTCCTCGAAGCCAACCACGACCCGGCGCACTTGCTGCGGCGAAACGCTGGAGGCGATATTGATCGATGAGCCTTTTTTATTGAGGCGACGAAAATAGCCGTCGAGGGTCGTCCAATCGACTTCGACTCCGGCGCGCCGTTTTGCCTCTTCCTTGTACTCTTCGAGTACACCGCCTTTGAGCGGCGCCACAGTTGAGCTCTCGCCAATCACATCAAGAGTCACGCCTTGGCGCACCGCACTCTCAACATTGCCGTCCGCCAAAACCGGCATGTCGGTATGGGTGTGGAGATCGATGAAGCCTGGTGATACCGCCATCCCTTTGGCATCGATCACTCTTTTACCCATGCGAGAATCGACCTTGCCGACTTTGGCGATCTTGCCATTCTTGATCGCAACATCGGCATAGAACCAGGGATTGCCACTGCCATCGATTATTTTGCCGTTGGTGATTACAACGTCGTAAGCACTGTTAGCGCTACTACGATCAGCGGTCGCTGAAAAAGCGTAGTTGAGTCCCTGCAAGAAAAAAGCAAAAAATGTTGCGACGATTAAACGGCTTGTTCGCATTGGCGCCTCCTTCGACACAATGCAATCATTATCAAGTCATCGCTTCGAGCGTCAAATTGATCTGGGCTCTATCTGACTTGTCACAAGCAAGCAAAAGATGTGCTCGAGCGGGTAAAGACCTTGGCGGAATAAATTTCACTCGAAGCCTTGCAGATAAGTCTCCCGCCCTGACCCTGCTATGTCAGCCTTCGTCAACCCTATTTGGAACTGACGTCGGCCACAATTTCGCGGAACTGTTCAAGGGCGGCTTTGAGGTTTTCGCGTTTCCTGGGCGAGAACATCGGGATCGGAAAGGGTCGAATTCGTCAAGGGTTTCGTGTCTGAGGCCAAAGATGTCGAGGCTGGCTTTGTCGCGGTTGATGAGTTCCTCGCAGTTTGGGAGAAAAGGTTCGCGTACCCCTTTCCTCCAACAATTTTCTCCTACGGAAGTTGGCTCGTGTCAGGTTTCATCGGTTGTTTCATTCAACAACATCCGCAGCTGTTCGGCGCGACTCATACCCGCGGCTTCGAGGCTCGCGGCGAATGCCGACTTCGCCCCAACGAGCGGAGCGACGTCGCATTCGAGAAAACACAACCGGTCGGTTCCCGTTTCGTAAATCAGGTCGATGCGTGCCGCCCAGTCGACCCCGAAGATCCCGGCGATTTCCAGCGCCGTACGGCGCACCCGCTCTGCGAGGCCGGCATCGGCGAGCGGCGCGTGACGCGGTCGCAGCAGATACTTACGGAAGAAAGAGTACGGCGTTGCGTCGGGCAGGAGAATGCGTAGCGGTATTCCGGCCCGGTCGCGGAACACGGCGACGGTCAGCTCCGCCCCGCGCACGTACTGCTGCGTGATGTAGCCATCGGTTCGGACATGCGCGGGAATCGCACCGTCCCGGAGGAGCCGCACGCCGATCGAATCGGATCCGCGCCGGGGCTTGAGAACCAGTGGAAACGGCATCGTGCTGGCCTCGCTGGCGAGCGCGGTCGCCGGGCAGTCCACGCCGCTCGCAATCGCGATCCTGTGTGCCTCGTACTTGTCGTAACAGCGTTCCATGACTGCGGCGCCTGGTCCGAGAAAGGGCCTCGCAGCGCGGGCCAGCGTCTGCGCAGCGGCGACCATGACGGGGTCGGAAACGCGTAGCACGAGCAGCCCAGGGGGTAGATCGGAGACCGAATCATCCCGGAATCGGACAAGCCGCACCGCATATCCCGCACGCCGCAATTCCTCGGCGAAGGAGCGTGCTTCGGCGCGATGGATCCAGGCGAGCGGATGCGGGTGCCAGGATTCGCGAAGGACGGTGACGTTCAAAGACCACCTCCTGGTGAAAGGGGTTTCCGCCCTACGGATTAAGATAGTGTCGGTGGCGAACTCTATTCTTCTCCAAGACATCGCCGTTTCTGATCTCAGCTACCCTCCAACATGCGAGCCACCACCTCCTGACCGGCGATTTCGCGGAATTGTTCAGGGCGGCTTCGAGGTCTTCAGCGATTTCCTAGGCGATCACGTCCGGGTCAGGGAGGTTGTCGGATTCTTCTAGGCTTTCATCTCTCAGCCGAAACGCATCAAGGCTAACTTTGTCGTGGTGAATTAGTTCTTCGTAGCCGTACGCTCGCCAGAACGGGATGAAAAGACTCCCGACCCCTCTAATTCCCCCCATTAGGGGATAATTTTTATGATGCAAATCCCGGTGGAGAGCCAGATTTTAACTCTGACACATGGGCAAGCGCTACCTGGAGTGTCGGCTAGTTCGGCCATCGCCTCCTCATCTTTGATTTGCTCAGGCGAATGATTATGTAGTCTTAATGTTTTCTGCCCTGTCAAGGTTAATTTGTGCTGTTCTTCGTTACAAGAAACCACCAGGTTCCATGTATCTTTTCCGCCTTCAACCGCGAGGATGTCAACCGGTTCTCCTTCTGCATCTATAGGTAAGATTTTCATAATGCTCGGATTGTCTCTTAGAGTAAAAGACTCCCGCCCTAATTTATGCCGGAGCGTAGCTCATTCCCTTATTGGTCAAGGCGTGAGTAAAAGCGGACCAGCGCGACCCCCCCTACTTTGTAAGGACGCGTGAACGGGATTCGTGAGCTAAACGCTGTACGTACTCGATCATGGTCCCTCCGATGGTACGGATTTCTTCCGTTTTGAAGTTTATGGACTCCCCTAGTTTAATCTCTCGCCGGAAGGTGCGCGGGAACGACTCTTCAATCTGCCGGAAGCACTTTCGATCCACTATTCCGCCGTTATGGACAAGCACGTGTCGCAACGCTAGCTCGACACTCACATCGTGAGTTACTTCATCTCTGGGAACGTCCACGTCCAAGTAGTCTTTGAAGATTCGTTGAATACTCTTCGTATCTTGAAAACTTACACCCGGTCCTTCCGCGATAAGATCCGGTATTGCCTCCAACACGTCTCCTCCCATACTTTTTAAGTCTTTTACGGTAAACTTGAGTTCATGCTGCTCAAGTTGCTTTGAAGGGCCCTGTTTCAGAGCAACAGCTACGGCACTTCGGAATAGCTGAGAGACACCAGAGGCAAAGTAAGAAGCGAGTAAAACTGCCGACTGATTAACGAGAGCCTGGAAACCAGGTCGAAGTGAATCGTGGTTTCGAATGTTTTCCAGATTCTTGAGCGTGTTCCCGGACAGCCATCTGGAATTGGTAACGCCCGCGGCTTTGAGGCGAGCATCACGTTCTCTCAGCTGCTCGATTGTGTGGTCCAACACTCCACGGTCAAGATCAGCTAGCTGATAAACGGCTTCGATATTATTCTTGAATGTTATTACTGCTTTTTCGATCGATGTCATTGTCAACTGCGACGGCCGTTACCGACGGAAAGCTTCCATTTACTTAGTGCGGACCAATAGCGGAAGGACCTTATCCGCTCTGACGTTTACTAAAGACCTTCGCCATAAAGTACATCATTTCTCCAGCTCGGTTTCTTCCCTGGTGAGATCGGCGGCGATTTCGCGGAATTGCTCGAGGGCGGCTTCGAGGTCTTCGACGATCTCCTGCGCGAGACGTCAGGATCTAGAAGATTCTTGGTGGCCCTCATAGCTTCAGCGAGACATTACATCGGGATCAACTTCAAACTGAGCGGAAGAAAGATTCTGGAATTGCGTATTTGGATTCTTGTTACCAAACCGTAGATTCGTCGCGGAAAAACTTGTAATGGCTCCTTCTGTTCTTGGCGCCGTTTGATCTGAACTATAAACAACGAAATTTATATGGTTTCGTTCAGGATTTCCCAACAGTCTAGCCGTCATAGCTGCCAAACCACTTTCACCACGTAGTTTGGTCCAATCCTCATCGTCGATCTCTTCGAGCTGGCAAGCCAACATGGAGGGACGAGTCTTAGACAGCTGACCTGCACCACGTTTCAAATCTTCGTATATTGCTTTCAGTACTCGATTCTTGTCTGTGCTCTCACACCCAACGATTAACGTCTCGACATTACTCCACACAAAGTAGTGCGCGTCTGGCGACCAATGTGGTGCTAGAGCAATGGCTGCCTCTTCATTTGTCCTTACCTGAAGTCCAGGCGACAGATTTGTAATTTCAAAACGTAAATCCTCGACTTGTCCTTTATCCCGCACCGCATTTCTACACCTTCTGATTTCCTGGGCTACAACATGGAAAAGTTTCTGACTCCCGCTCAATCGACCATCGCATTTGAACAAAATGGCGAAGCTTTCTGTCAGTGGAGCCAGGTCTGCGGCTAGAACATCACACAGCAAATAGAAGTTGCTTCTGGTAATCTTCCGGCCTGCATCAGCACTTTTGGTCTTACACTCAATTTCTAGTTCAGTTTGGAAGTCTGAAACCAAAAGATCGTACGTTCCCAGGTCTTGAAGGTCGACTAACTGAACGTCATAGCCTCGATGAAAGAAATTGATGGCTATATCGAGTTCAAATAAAAACGATCTCACGGTCTCATCATCCAGTACCAGTGACCGTACTTTTTGCACGGCCGCTGTCCCCCCTTGATGAACGACCGCATTAATCACTTTCAGATAGCCAGACACCTTCATCAACGCCGGCGTGGCGTTCTTACGGAGCGACTTTCCTTCTTTTTCCAGAGATAAGTATCTTGCTACAGCGTCCAGGAGCGGATTCCTGCTAGCCAGATAAGCCGAATAGACATTCGGACTGGGAGAGCGAAACTTTGGAAGCGAATTAAGTTTTGCGATCTTACGTTCCCAATTTTCTGTCCCGGTAGCTTCTAGAAATCGGCGAAATCCTCTATGGGCGTGTTTGTCTACTATTTCGGCTATCAATTTCATTCGAGCTACTCATAGCTGTCCTCTATAGGCTTGTCGAGGATAGATGGTGGCAATGCGTCGAGTTCGGTGGCGGTTTAAAGTTCCAATTTGTATTAAACAGCTCGGAAGCTCCTGGTTCCAATCGTTGCAAGCGCTATTTGAACAGGCAGATGAATCATGGTTTCTCAGCTACGACTTTGCCGGTTTTCCATATGTAGATCGGCGTGCCGTGCATGCACGCGGTCTTGCGGGCGACCTTGGCGGCGCGGCGAAGTGCCCTGCCCACCGCTGCGGAGAACTCCTTGCTTGTTCTGGGTCGGGAAGTTCGTTTCATGGTGATCTTCCAACAATCTCGGTGTGCTACCAGAATTATGTTACACAATCCAGGCATTCGTTCAAAGTCAACGTTCAAACGTAATCGAAGTTGACAGCGTTAAAAAAACTCACTTGCTACGCCCGGCTCAAGTTGTTCAAATCATTATCGCATAAGACTCCGTGGGACGCTTCGGCATTTCGAGAATTCTCGAAACGTCGAAATGTGGTGTAAAAGCAGAAGCTCGCTATCGCAAGCCATGAGCGCGTGCGTGGATCTTGTTTGTAGACTATATCGGCATGGTGAAAGCTGAATAGCCGCACGATACTTGCAACTATAGGCTTCGGCTTGACAGTCGGGATTTCGTGCAATAGGTCAAGCTTAGCGTCGAGCGAGGGGTTTACGAAATACTTGAAACCAGTGTAGACGTTCGAGCTGTAACCAAAAGGGAGCATCTATGCCGCAGCTGCGTGCCGTGGTTGTTCTGATCGTTCTGTGCATGTTTCTCACTCCGTTCGCTGTCGAGAGCGCATCGCCAAAAACTTACCTCGGTGTTTCCGGCATCAGTTTCGACTACATCCCTTTCTGGTACGCCAAAGATTACGGGCTTTACCAGAAATACAACGTTGACGTCGATATGATTACGACCAGCGGTGGTACGGTCCTGGCACAAGCCATGTTATCGGGCGGTGTCCACTTTGCCGCCATCGGGACGGCGTTTCTCCAAGGCTCGATGCAGGGGGCCGACCATGTGATCCTGGCAGCTCACGTCAATTATTTTCCTTACCGATTGGTCGGCTTGCCTTCCGTAGCAGGCAAGGACGGACTCAAGGACGCGACGATAGCGATTAGCCGTTTCGGTTCCAACGCCGACGTGGCTTTGCGGCTGGCGCTGAAGCAAGCAGGCCTGGACCCGGCCAAAGACGTGACGATTGTTCAATTAGGCACCCAGCCGGAGCGCCTTGCCGCCCTCAATTCTCGTCGCATTCAAGCAACCTTGATGTCGCCGCCTTTCTCCAGCGCCGCGAAGAAAACGGGCCTCAAGGTCGTATTGGATATTTCGAAAATGCGAATCGCCTATCCACAAATAGGCCTGGTGTCATCGCGCGATTACCTCGCCAAGAATCGCGCCAACGCGCGTGGCTTTGTCCAGGCCTATTTGGAGGCGATCCGGGACCTCAAGAGAAACAAGGAAGCGACCGTAAAGCTCTTGGCCAAATACCTAAGAATGGATTTGGAGAATAACAGGGACATTCTTCTCGATACCTACGATGAGAACATCGCTTCCGACGAGTTAGAAAAAAAACCGTATCCGAATCGCGACGGAATGAAACTAGCGGTGGAATTGATCGCCAAACAACGCAACATCTCGCCGATTCCCAATATCGACAATTTCATGGATACCAGTTTATTGGCGGAGCTGGACCGGTCGGGATTCATCGATCAACTGTACCGCTAACGAGCGAGAAAAGTTTTTTGCAAGCGAAAGGAGTGCCCGATGTCAAAAGGATACGTCGATGCCGATGGTCACATCATGGAAAAAGCCGAGGAGTTAATTAAGTATCTCGAAGAACCCTGGAGAAGCGCCGAGCCGGTCATTCCGCGGCGTTTGTTGCCGACGGGTGACGATTTTCATACACCGCGAATCCGCCGCAAGGGAATTTTTAATGAGGCCGTCGGTCCTGAACACTGGCTCGAGTATCTCGACAAGACGGGACTGGAGTTTACTGTTCTCTATCCCACCGCGGGGCTTGCTCATGGGTATGTGATCAATCCCGAATGGGCGGTCGTTTACGCCCGGGCGTGGAATAATTATGTTTTCGAAAAGTATCTGCAGAAGAGTCCACAGTTCAGAGCGGTGGCGCTCATTCCCATGCAGGATGTATCCAGCGCGGTCGTGGAGCTTAGACGAGGGGTGAAAGAACTTGGAATGGTCGGCGCTTACATTCCGTCGAACGGTTTACGAAAACATCTGAGCGCCAAAGAGTTTTGGCCTGTTTATGAGGAAGCCGAAAAATTGGATTGTCCCATAGGTATTCATGGCGGTTGGTACAGAGATCTTGGATTCGACACCTTCACGAAATTCCCGGGAACGCGCGCGTTGGGCATGCCATTCCCGCTGGCGATTGCCATGACCGGCATGATTCAAGACGCCGTATGGGACGCATTCCCCAAACTCAGGGTGGGTTTCCTGGAAGGCGGCACGAGCTGGATTCCGTTGGTCATCGACAGGCTAGAACGCGAGCGGGAGTACGGTGAGCTCCGTTGCGAGAAGCCGATTCTCGACTATTTTCGTAGTGGCCGGTTCTACGTGGGATGTGAGGGGAACGAGAGGGCATTGTCGTATGTGATCGAACGGATCGGTCCACAGGGATGCATGTTCGCGTCTGACTTTCCGCACGAGATCCCGATGGAGGATGCGATGCATGAGATCAATGAAATTCTCGAGCGCAAAGATATTAACGACAGCCACAAGTCATTGATACTGGGCGATAACGCGAAAAGATTCTACAAGATTCAATGAATCGGTGAATGATTAAGCATTCGAACGCTAGTAAGAACTTCTAACAAGGCTCTGTCCCCCTCGATTGACTAACCGTCCAGCCGCGTAATTTACATCGCTTCATCTTCTTTCATTTCTTGAACCCAAGCTTTGTTGCTTAGGATTTGGGCACCTTGCGTAAATTCTGAGCACTCGTTTTCAGCATTCCAATCACGCCGAACCAGCGGCGAATGACGGCCATGGAGATAAAAAACTTATAAAAATAAATATTTAGAAGTTAAAAAAAAATAAAAATAATCCTCTTGGCATGTCACGGCATATGCGTTGCTAACCCGTAGCGAACTTTTCCTGCCGGATTAACAGACGGAAGAGAGGTGCTCCTATGAAGATGGTCGAAGCTATAGTGAAGCCGTTCAAGCTGGACGAGGTGAAGGAAGCGCTCACCAAAGCCGGCGTGCAAGGGATGACCGTAGAAGAGGTCAAAGGCTTCGGTCGCCAGAAGGGACACACCGAGCTTTATCGGGGTGCCGAATATTCGGTGGACTTTTTACCAAAGGTGAAGCTTCAGATTTTGGTACCGGACGACAAGGCAGCGAAGGTGGTGGAAGTGATCACCGACAGCGCGCGGACGGGTAAGATTGGGGACGGGAAGATTTTTGTGACTCCGGTAGAGGAAGTGATTCGGATCCGCACTGGGGAAAAAGGTGAAGATGCGATTTGAGACCACACTGTAGAGAACAAGGGGAGGAACAATGAAACAAGGAACACAGAGGGTAATGTTAGCGTCCTTGGTCGGGGGGCTTTGGATGCTTATGGTTGTCGGCTTGTCCACAGCGCAGGAGACCCCGGCGGCGGGTGGTGGGGAGCCGGCGAAGGTAGGGGCACCGGCGGCGCCAGGGGCACCGGCGGAGGCGGCAGCGAAGAAAGAAGATCCACCGGCGCAGTTTACCCAGGGGTTATTGGAGCAGATTGGCGGGGCGAAGGTGGCGATGGACACGGTATGGACGCTGCTAGCGGCGGTGCTGGTGTTTTTCATGAACCTTGGCTTTGCGACGGTGGAGTCGGGTCTGTGCCGTGCCAAGAACGCGGTTACTATTCTGGCCAAGAACTTTGTCGTATTTGCGGCTTCGTCGATAGCATTTCTGGTTTTAGGTTGGGGTTTGATGTTTGGCGATGGGAATCCCCTTTTTGGCACGCAAGGGCTGTGGTTTGTGGGGGGAGCGGATAACAGTCCGGCTATAGGGGATGCCTACAAGGGAGTTTATTCGTCGATTAACTGGACGGGGGTTCCGCTGTGGACGAAGTTCTTCTTTCAGCTAGTCTTTGCGGGAACGGCCGCTACGATTGTCTCGGGGGCGGTTGCGGAGAGGATTAAATTCGGCGCTTTTTATATCTTTAGCTTTTTGATGGTTGGAATTATCTATCCGATTACCGGCCACTGGATCTGGGGTGGAGGATGGGCTGCCAAGCTTGGGATGTTCGATTTTGCTGGCTCTACTGTCGTGCACTCGGTGGGCGGCTGGGCCGCCTTGGCAGGGGCGATAGCTCTTGGACCACGCATAGGGAAGTACACTAGGGACGGCAAAGTTCTGCCTATTCCGGGTCATAGTTTGGCCTTGGCGACTCTGGGAGTCTTTGTGCTGTGGTTCGGCTGGTTTGGGTTTAACCCTGGGAGCACGATGGCGGCGGATGCGGGAGCGATTGGTAGGATTGCGGTGGCGACTAATACCGCAGCCGCAGCAGCGGCGATTTCAGCCTCGGTAACGGCGTGGCTGCTTTTGGGTAAGCCCGATCTTTCAATGATTCTCAACGGTGCTTTGGCGGGGTTGGTGGCGATCACGGCGCCGTGTGCATTTGTGAGCATTCCTAGTTCGCTCATTATCGGTCTCATTGCTGGGTTCTTGGTTGTGGTTGCGGTTCTTTTCTTTGACAAGGTCAAGATTGACGATCCGGTGGGGGCGATATCGGTTCATCTGGTCTGCGGAGTTTTCGGAACTTTAGCGGTGGGGCTCTTTGCACAGGCAGACTTTACGCCCAACACCACCGGCAACGGTCTTTTCTTCGGGGGAGGAGCGGGGCTGCTCATGGCGCAGCTTGCTGGCATAGTGGGGGTGGGAATCTTTGTCTTTATGATCTCGACGATCTTCTGGAAGATCATCGCGGCAACCATGGGGATTCGAGTGTCGGCTGAAGAGGAGATGGAAGGGCTTGATATCGGTGAGCACGGCAATATCGCCTACCCGGACTTCGTGACCAAATCATCGATGATCTAGCCCCAGGGAGCACGAGATACGCTTGCTAACCCTAATCCGACATTATTGCGAACCTGCGAGGGCAGCGAGCCCTCCCGCCGTGGGCAATGGGACAGTGCCTTGAAGGCCACCCCGCATTCCCCTAGGGGTGAGGTTTCGTACGTCCGGGCTTTAGAGCAAACTGTGCGCTCGGATGCCCACGGCTTCCGGTCTCGCCGTCCTCGTTCACTGCTGACGGTACTCCGCTTTTGTCGGATCAGGGCTAATTCAAGAACTGTCGCCCAATTAACCTATCATCGCGGGCAGCCGATGGAAGTCGATGGCCCGCGAGTTCCGTTCATCCCGCTAGCGGTAAAGCGACCCGAATTGAATATCGTTTCTGAATCCGCTAACGGCTGGCTCGTGCGATTCGTCGGTGCGGCATAATTCGGTCGAAAAAGTGTTAAGCGAGAGCGTTTTTGGGACACAGAAGTTCAACAGCAGCGCGGTTCGCCTCCGTGAATATGCCATCGCGATCGCTCTAACCGTACTGGTTACCCTCGCATCATTGGGGCTCGAACCGCTAGCGGGACATGCCGCGGTCTCCTCTCTCTATCTCCTCTTGGTTGTGGTCGCTGGACTTAAGTTGCGGCGCGGATCGGTTCTTTTTGTCGCTGCGAGCAGCACGTTGGCGTGGTACACGGTTTTCATCCCGCCTCGTTTTGCGTTTCACATCGGTACGCTCGAAGACGCGATGATTTTCGCCACGTTTTTCGCCGTAGCGATGGCGATGGGCCATCTGACGAGCCGTCTGCGTCTGAAAGAGGTGGCCGAGCGCAACCGCGAGCGTCGTACTGCGGCGCTTTACGAGCTAGTTCGGCAAGCGGGCTTGGCCCCTGATCTCGAGCGCGGGCTTGGTGCCGCCATCAGGCTCATCGAAACCCTGTTCGGGGTGCGGGCTAATCTTTTATTGCGCCGCCCGGACCGTACCGTAGCCGCGGAATGGTTTTCGACGAGCTCCCTTTCGCTCGACCCGAAGGAACACAGGGTGGCGGAGTGGGCCTTCAGTCATCGGCGGCCGGCAGGAAAGTTCACCGAAGCTCTGGCCGATGCCGAGGCCATGCATCTGCCGCTGCAGGCTCGCGCCGATGTGATGGGAGTTCTCACAGTGCTGCCTACTCGTGGAGCGACTTTTGACGTCGCGGAAAGAGAATTGCTGGAGACCTTCGCCGTCCTCATCGGCACCATACTCGAGAAAGACGATCTCTTGCAGGGCGCCAAGCGTGCCGAAATCCTCGAGGCATCGGAACGCCTCCAACGCGCGTTGCTCCAGAGTGTTTCGCACGAGCTGAAGACGCCATTGGCGGCAGTTCACACCGGGATTGATGCTCTCGCAAAACAACTCAGCAGCAACGACCGGAGCCAAGCGACCCTGAGGGAAACCCAGCAAGCGCTGCGGCGGCTTCATCGGGTAATCAACAATTTGTTGGATATGACCCGCATCGAGTCCGGCGTGATCCATCCAAAGTTGGAATGGTGCGATGTTGGCGAACTTATTCAAGCGGCCATCGACCTCGCCGCCGATAGCCTGGGTGAGCGCTCCGTCGGTATCGACGTTGAGAGAGATTTCCCGGTAGTTAAGGTTGACCAGGCGCTGCTGGAGCAGTGTCTCTGCAATCTGCTACTCAACGCGGCTTCACATAGCCAGGCCGGGACAAAGATTATCATACGCGCTCGATTCGCCGATGGTCGAGTTATTCTAACGGTGCTCGACGAAGGCAGTGGAATCCCAGAGCCGGATCTACCGTGCATCTTTGAAACGTTTCATCGAGGCGCTGGAGCCGCTCCCGGCGGCACCGGACTCGGGCTTGCGATCGTGGACGGGTTTGTGCGCGCGCACGGCGGCAACGTGAGTGCAGCTAACCGGCTGCCCTGCGGAGCTGAATTCATAATCACGATTCCAGCTGACGCGTTGCAGCCAGATGCATTGGAGAGCTTCGCTTGACTGATAAAGCAACGGCATTGGTGATAGACGACGAGCCGCAGATTAGAAAACTGCTGCGCGTTGTTCTAGAGCAGGAGCACTACCGCGCACTGGAATCCGAGAGCGGCCGCCACGGACTCTCTGAGATAGCGCTTCGAAGACCCGATGTCGTGCTATTGGATTTGGCTTTGCCGGACATGGACGGTGTCGAGTTGCTAAAACGCGTGCGCCAATGGAGTCACGTGCCGGTGCTGATTCTATCTGTAAAGGACAGTCCGGAAGATAAGGTTGCGGCTTTGGATGCCGGAGCGGACGACTATGTGACCAAGCCATTTGAAGCCACCGAGCTGCTGGCGCGGCTCCGGGCGATCCAACGGCGCGCTCCTGCGGGAGCGGAAAGCTCGACCTTCGAAGCCGGTCATCTCGCCATCGACTTCAACAGTCACTCTGTGACGGTCCAAGGCCGTGAGATCAAACTTACAGCCACGGAATATGCACTGCTCAAGCTATTGGCGCTGAATGCTGGAAAAGTCGTAACCCATAAGCAGCTACTGCGCGAGATTTGGGGACCGAACGCTGAAGAGCAGTCGCAGTACCTGCGCGTTTACATGATGCATCTGCGCAAGAAAATCGAAATTGCCGACGGACCTGACAGATTGCTAAGAACGGAAAGCGGAATCGGTTATCGGCTCGTAATTCCGCCTCACAGGGCTCCGGAATAACTCAAGCGATCGCGCACTCCACGCTGCGAATCATTTGTAACTTGATGCTGATTTGCCACACTTTTCTGCTTAGAATTTGCGCACGTTGCATAAACTGTGAGCATTCCCTCGAGACTGCCAGATCTCTTCCAAAATCGCTCTGCACAAATCAACGCTCACATAAAAAATAAATAAAAGTTTAGCTTCTGAAAATTAAAAAAAAGTAAAACTTTTCTGTTCTTATTTACATCAGAAAAATCCGGCATGCGTGTTGCGTAACACGCGACCAATCCACCCAATGAATATTTCCACTCGCATGGCCTAGTGGGTAAGCAATTCGAATCGATCCCGCGTCGGTTCGAATTTTTACCTGATCTCAAAAATCTCTAATTGTTTCAAGCGCTCTCGTCCGCGTCTCTCGCCAACGAACTCGTGGCATAACGCTTGCTCAAGACACCGCAGAGCAAGCAGTTTAATAATTTTTCTCATAGTGATTGCCGAAGGAGCTTTTATGAAAATGGTTGAAGCGATTGTGAAGCCGTTCAAGCTCGATGAGGTGAAAGATGCGCTGACCAAAGCCGGTGTGCAGGGGATGACGGTGGAAGAGGTCAAAGGGTTCGGCCGCCAGAAGGGGCACACCGAGCTTTACCGCGGCGCCGAATATTCGGTGGATTTTTTGCCGAAAGTGAAGATCCAAATCCTGGTCCCCGACGATAAGGCAGCAAAAGTCGTCGAAGTGATCACGGACAGTGCGCGGACAGGAAAGATCGGAGACGGGAAGATCTTCGTTACTCCGGTGCAGGAAGTCATTCGGATACGCACGGGGGAAAAAGGGGAAGATGCGATTTAAGAGAACAGATTAGAGAGAAAAGGGAGGAGAAAAATGAAACGAGGGAAATACAGGACTATTTTAGCGTCTTTAGCTGGAGGGCTTTGGATGCTGATGGTTGTCGGTTTGTCCTTGGCGCAGGAAGCCAAGCCAGAGGAACCGGCAAAAGCGGAAGCTCCTGCTGCTGCGCCAGCAGCGGCGGCACCGGCGCCGAAACTACCGCCTTACTTCACGGCGACGAGTCCAGATCCGAAGACAACTTTGTGGCCCGATCCCACCGGTGCCAACTCAGGTGTTTGGGCAACACCGGCTGGTGATGGAAAGGGCCATGTGCCGGAGAAGTTGTCCATTCAAGATGTTTATGACCGGGTAGTCCACAACCTGTACGGGATCAACTATGTGTGGGCGTTAGTCACGGGCTTCCTGGTTATGTTCATGCAGGCCGGCTTCATGTTTGTAGAGACGGGCCTGTGCCGCGCAAAGAACGCATCTCACACTGCAGCCATGAACTTCATGATTTATCCCCTTGGCTGCTTTGCATTTTGGGTTTACGGCTTTGCCATTGGTTGGGGTAACTGGTGGAACGGGCCCGTCCCGCCGGGCTGGTACGCGTCGTTAGGTCCAGGCCTGTCCGTGCTTAGCAGTGGTTGGGGGTTGGGTGCAGCGGTTGATGCGGCGGGGAAGGCTACGGGCGCATTTACTTACGGAATCTTGGGAACAACTGGTTGGTTTCTCAATGGCCTTGTGAATGATACTGGCGTGATGGTGCTATTCTTCTTCATGATGGTCTTCATGGACACAACGGCGACAATTCCCACTGGAGCCATGGCCGAGCGTTGGGCATGGAAAAATTTCCTTCTGTATGGCCTCTGGGTCGCGCTGCCCTATTGCCTTTATGCAAACTGGCTTTGGGGCGGCGGATGGCTGGCTCAGGGCGGCATCAACTGGGGCCTTGGGCATGGGGCGGTAGATTTCGCCGGCTCGGGTGTTGTCCACGGAATGGGCGGTCTCATCGGGTTGGCCGGGGCTATCTGTATCGGGGCACGAATCGGGAAGTACGATTCCCAGGGTAGGCCGCACGCCATGCCGGGACATAACGTGCCGATGGTCGTTCTCGGCACCTTCATCCTCGCTTTCGGCTGGTTCGGATTCAATCCCGGCTCGACTTTGGCAGGTACCGATCTCCGCATCAGTTTCATCGTCGTGAATACGATGCTTGCCAGCATCACGGGCGCGATCGGCGCACATGTCGCCTTAGCAGTAAAGGGACAAAAACCCGACACCACGCTGTTGTGCAACGGAATGCTAGCCGGATTGGTGGCGATCACGGCACCAAGCGCGTTCGTCAATCCTATAGGCGCTGCGATTATCGGATTTATCGCGGGGATTCTGGTTATCATTAGTGTGTATTTCCTTGAGCGGAGGGGTGTGGATGACCCGGCCGGTGCAATCTCGGTCCACGGGACAAACGGACTCTGGGGCGTCTTATCGGTAGGTATCTTCTCCACCGGCGAATACGGTGCAGGATGGAACGGCGTGGTTCGTGAGGAGATGGTAAAGCTCTATGGTTCTGATGGCGTACGCGGCCTTCTTTACGGCGACTTCTCGCAGTTTATAATGCAAGTAATCGACTGCGTGGTTTTGGCGGGCTTTGCTCTGGGCATGGCGTTTGTTTGGTTCAAGGTCAGCGATTTCATTACGCCGTTACGCGTCAGCAAGGAAACAGAGATCGAAGGGCTGGACGGTCCCGAGATGGGCGTGTTGGGCTATCCAGACTTCCAGCTTCATCCATCAGGTGTGGGACTGAGCGCGGTCGGCATGGCAGCCACTTCAACGGCTGCCGAGATCCACGCCACCAGCAAAGTGCCTGTGGAGCAGCACTAGTAGTGAGACAAGTGATTTTGATAAACAGTTAAAATCGTTTTTGACTCGTCGATAGACCTGCCGGGATCGTAGTTAGCTTGATCCCGGCAGGAAACTGTTCTGCTCTCCAAAGCCGCTTCGAAGACAAAGCACCGGCATAATTCTCTACATCCCGTGCAACATTGTTACCGGGTTCCTCCGATCCGCATTTATTGGGCGCAAAAAACTTTGTTGGCTAGGATTTGGGCAGGACGCTTAATGTTTGAGCAGCTTTCGATAGAACTTTGCCGAACCGGACTGCAGGTCACAAATGAAGGCGGCGGATTTCCAAAGGGAAATACTTTGCAGTATTCACAACGGCGGTGGCATAGGGCTTGCTGATTCGGCAGATAGTTAGACTGTGTTTTGTCAGATAGAGTTTCCCTGCAATTTTCCTTACCTCGTGCGGTCATGAAGCAATGGCTAGGAGGGTGTCGCCATGAAGATGGTTGAAGCGATCGTTAAGCCATTCAAGTTGGATGAGATGAAGGACGCGCTGACAAAAGCAGGAATCCAAGGAACGACCGTGGAGGAACTCAAAGGCTTCGGGCGTCAAAAGGGCCATACCGAGCTTTACCACGACGCCGAGTATTCGGTCGATTTCTTGCCGAAGGTAAAAATCCAGATCTTGGTGCCCGACAATAAAGCAGCGAGGGCCGTTGAATTTATTGCAGACGCTGCGCGCACAGGCAAGATCGGCGACGGAAAGATATTTGTCACCACGGTCGAGCAAGTCATCCGTATCCGCACCGGCGAAAAAGGGGCGGATGCGATCTAGCGGAGAGAATTCTTAGCCGGCACGCGATAAAAAGTATTTCCAACGAACAATAGGCAATTAGGAGGCAAATGTAACATGGCAGTCAAAGACGCATTGGATTTAGTGAAGAAGAACAAAGTGGAGATAGTGGATTTTAAGTTTGTCGATGTGCCGGGGTTATGGCAGCATTTTTCAATACCGGCGGCAGAACTGACGGCCGATCTATTTGAAGACGGGATCGGCTTTGACGGCTCCAGCATCCGGGGATTTCAGTCGATCAACGAGTCCGACATGTTGTTAATCCCCGACCCCGAGACCGCCATGATGGACCCGTTCACCGAGCACCCGACCTTGAGCCTGGTGTGTAATGTGATCGATGCCGTGACCCGAGAGTCCTACTCCAGAGATCCGCGCTACGTAGCGCAGAAGGCCGAGAAGTACCTAAAGTCGAGCGGCATAGCGGATATCAGCTACTGGGGCCCGGAGATTGAGTTTTTCATCTTCGACAACATCCGCTTCGATCAGGCGCAGAACCACGGGTATTACTACATTGATTCTGAGGAAGGTTTTTGGAACTCCGGGCAAAACGACAAGCAGAATTTAGGATACAAGATCCGGTACAAAGAGGGATATTTCCCCGTACCGCCCATGGATCAGTACCAGGATCTCAGGTCTGAGATGGTCAAGAACCTGGAGAAGTGCGGGATCAAGATCGAAGTGCACCATCACGAAGTGGGCACCGCCGGGCAGACCGAGATCGACATGAGATATACGACCTTGACCAAGATGGCCGACCAGGTCTTGCTGTACAAGTACGTGGTCAAGAACACCGCCCGGCAGCGCGGCAAAGTGGTGACCGTGATGCCCAAGCCGCTGTTTCAAGACAATGGCTCCGGCATGCACACCCACCAGAGCCTGTGGAAGGGTGGCAAGAACCTGTTTTACGACAAGAAGGGCTACGGGCTGATCAGCGACATGGCGCGGTACTATATTGGGGGCTTAATCAAGCATGCCCATGCGCTTTGCGGCTTTATAGCGCCGACGACCAACTCGTATCGAAGGCTGGTTCCGGGCTACGAGGCGCCGATCAATCTAGTGTACTCGGCCCGTAACCGAAGCGCCTGCGTTAGAATTCCCATGTATTCGACCAGTGAGAAGGCCAAGCGGCTCGAATTCCGTACTCCCGATCCAAGCTGTAACCCTTATTTTGCTTTTCCGGCGATGTTGATGGCGGGACTGGACGGGGTTCGAAACAAGATTGAGCCGCCCAAGCCCATTGATAAGGACTTATATGAGTTGGAGCCGGAGGAGGCGGCCAAAGTGAAGTCGATGCCGGGGTCGTTGGATCAAGCGCTCGATGCGTTGGAGAAGGATCACGACTTTCTGCTTCGCGGCGATGTGTTTACCAAGGATGTGATTGAGACCTGGCTGGACTACAAGCGCAAGAAGGAGGTCGATGCGATCCGGCTCAGACCCCATCCCCATGAATTCGCCCTGTACTTCGATATCTAGACCACGCGCAGCAGACAGGGCGGCCGATGCACGAGGTCATAGTTTTTCAGCACGACCCGTTTGAGGATCTGGGGTTCTTTGCCGAGGTATTAGAAAAGCAGGGAGCGCGTTTTCGGACGATCCGGCTTTTTCATGGTGAGGCGCCCGCTGAAGATTGGGAGCGAACCAGCGCGCTCATCATTCTCGGTGGACCGATGAGCGTATCCGACGAGGAACAATATCCGTTCCTGCGTTGGGAAAAGACGATCATCCGGGCGGCCATAGACGAAACGGTCCCGCTGTTGGGAGTCTGTTTGGGTGCTCAACTGATTGCCTCTGCTCTTGGCGCGGCCGTTTATCACGGACCGGTGAATGAAATCGGCTGGTATCCGATTTTAATCACGCCGCACGGGCAGGTGGATTCATCTCTGGGGTATCTTCCTGAAAGTCCTGTCGTCTTTCAATGGCACGGTGACGGTTTCGATTTGCCCAGCGGCGCGATGCGCCTAGCGTCGTCCGCTTATTATGAAAATCAGGCGTTTCGGCTGGGGAAAAACATCTATGGTCTGCAATTCCACTTGGAGATGACCGTTGGTATGATCGCACGATTGATCGATGTGCGCTCCAAAGATCTTGCTCAGATTCCCTACATTCATCCGGACAAGATCGTCAGTGACACGCAAAACTACTTGCCCACGCTCAGGTATTACGCGGAAAAGTTTCTGTCTGAATTCATTCGTCGCGCGACCAAGCCCAAGCACCTCAAGGCTAAAAGAGGACACGCAAAAGTATGAGGAGAGTGCTGGTCATAGACGACCACGCGCCCTCCCGTGACAATCTGAAACGGGCCTTAGCCGCTAGCCAGTGTGAGGTCGTCGGCGAGGGTACCAGCGGCCGGATTTAGCTTCGGTTACAGCACCGGAACTACCTTTACCGCGAAAGCGGTATACTCATAGGTGGGTGAAGTGGTGAAATTGGGTCGAGATTTGCAGTGGTTCAGCGAGGCTGTCTTGCGTATCGGTCAAAATACAAGAGAGCGCCGTAAGACATAGCCGAACTTAGAGTTTAGTATAGGTAGTAATTTC
>Ga0081455_10003051_pt1 | contig 19506 bp, 19 predicted proteins | sample TabmetS3T2R1_FD_70207 | JGI IMG/M metagenome (GOLD analysis project Ga0081455, IMG submission 70207) | Tabebuia heterophylla rhizosphere microbial communities from the University of Puerto Rico - S3T2R1 | ecosystem: Host-associated > Plants > Roots > Rhizosphere ... | reverse complement strand
GCAGGGCTACGAGACCCTGGTCGGCGAACGCGGCGCGACGCTTTCGGGCGGCGAACGCCAGCGGCTCGCCCTTGCGCGCGCGTTGCTCAAGGACCCGCCGATCCTGATCCTCGACGAGGCGACCAGCGCACTCGATTCGGTCACGGAGGCCCGCATCCAGAAGGCGCTCAAGGTCCTGATGAAGGGTCGCACCACCTTTGTGATCGCCCACCGCCTGTCCACGATCCGCGACGCCGACCAGGTCGTCGTCCTGGAGCAGGGCCGGATGGTCGAGTGCGGCAGCTATCGCGAGCTTATGGAAAAGGGGGGCGCCTTCGCCAATCTTGTCGCCACCCAGCAGATCGGCACGGAATCTGCCTGATATCCCCTTGGCGGATCGGCGCGGCCCGCCTAAGAGTCGGCCGAACGCAGTCGAGGGGGGCTTGCATGAAAAAAGGAATGAAGGGTTGGGGGATGGCTGCCGCGATGGCGGCCTTGCTGGCGGCAGTGCCCGCCTCGGCGCAGACGCCGATCAAGTTCACGCTCGACTGGGTGTTTCAGGGCCCGACCTCGCCGTTTCTGGTGGCGCTGGAGAAGGGCTACTACAAGGCCGAAGGGCTCGACGTGACCATGGACCCCGGGCAGGGTTCGGCCGGCGCCGTGCAGCGCGTCGCGACGGGCGCCTACCAGATCGGCTTCGCCGACGTGAACTCGACCATCGAGTACAACGCCAAGAACCCGGGCAAGGAAGTGCTCTGCGTGTTCATGGCCTACGATTTCGCGCCGTTCGGCGTCTATGCGCTGAAGAAGAGCGGCATCAAGGTGCCGAAGGATCTCGACGGCAAGAAGCTGGGCGCGCCGGTGTTCGACGCCTCGTTCCGCCTGTTCCCGGCCTTCGCCAAGAAGAACGGCATCACCAAGTGGGAGCATGTGAACCTGACGCCGCAGCTGCGCGAGCAGAGCCTCGTGCAGGGCTCGGTCGACTTCATCTCGGGCCACTATTTCTCCTCGATGCTCGACCTCAAAGCGCGCGGCGTGAAGTTCGATGACATCGTCGCCATGCGCTATGTCGACTACGGCCTCGACGTCTATGGCAACGGCATCGTGGTCTCGCAGGAGATCGCCAAGAACGAGAAGGCCGTGAAGGGCTTCGTTGCTGCCACCATCAAGGGCTGGCGGGACGTGATCAAGGACAACAAGCTCGGCGTGGCTTCTGCCAAGAAGCGGGATCCGCTGATCGACGACGCGCTCGAGCTGGAGCGCCTGCAGCTTTCTCTGCAGACCAACATCCTGACGCCCTACGTGAAGGCGAACGGCATAGGTGATGTCGAGCCCGACCGCTTCGCGCGCTCGGTCAAGCTGGTCTCCGATGCCTTCGGCTTGCCGCAAGCGCCAGCGCCGGACAAGGTCTTCACCGACAAGTTCTTGCCGCCAAAGGCGGACCGGATGGTCACCCAATAGTGCCATTCGTCGATCTCAAGGGCGTCAGCCTCACCTACCGGCTGGGCAAGGAGACGACGCTCGCGCTCGCCGACGCGACCATGACGGTCGACAAAGGCGAGTTCGTTGCTGTCGTCGGACCTTCGGGCTGTGGCAAGTCGACGATCATGAAGCTTGTGACCGGCCTGCTGCCGCCGACCGGCGGTGAGGTGAAGGTGGCGGGCGAGCGCGTGACGGGACCGATCAAAGGCGTCGGTATGGCGTTCCAGAATCCGACCCTGATGCCGTGGCGCACGACGATGGCAAACATCCTCCTGCCCATGGAGGTGGTCGAGCCGCACAAGCGTCGCTTCCGCCGCAATCGGGCCGATTACGAGGCACGGGCGCTGAAGCTTTTAGGCACGGTCGGGCTTGCCGACTTTGCCCAAAAGTATCCCTGGCAGCTCTCGGGTGGCATGCAGCAGCGCTCCAACCTCTGCCGAGCGTTGATCCACGAGCCCGAACTTTTGATGCTGGACGAGCCGTTCGGCGCGCTCGATGCCTTCACGCGCGAGGAGCTGTGGGGCGTGATGCAGGCGCTATGGCTCGAGAAGCACTTCACCGGCGTGCTGGTCACGCACGACCTGCGCGAGGCGGTCTATCTCGCCGACACGGTCCATGTGATGAGCCGGCGGCCGGGCCGCATCGTGCTCACGCGAAAGATTGATATCCCGCGGCCGCGTACGCTTGCCACCACCTTCGAACCGCACTTCGTCGGCATCGTCCACGAGCTGCGCGACCGCATCCACCAGGAGCATGCCGCATGAGCGATTGGCGTCGCAATGCGCTCAGGATCGCCATGCCGTGGCTCGTCATTGCGATTCTGCTCGTGATCTGGGAAGTCGCCTGCATCGTCTTCGACCTGCCCGAGATCCTGCTGCCGCGCCCGACCAAGGTGTTCGAAGTCTTCATCGCGCGTTTCGACATCCTGCTGCTCTTCTGCTGGCAGACGCTCTGGACCTCATTGATCGGCTTCCTGATCGCCATCGTCGGCGGCCTGCTGCTGGGGCTCGCGATCGGCGCCTCGCCGTTCGTCTATTCGGGCCTCTATCCGCTTCTGATCGCGTTCAACGCCGTGCCGAAGGTGGCGCTTGTGCCGATCCTGATGATCTGGGTCGGCGTCGGCGCGCTGCCGGCGGTGGTGACGGCCTTTGTGATCAGCTTCTTCCCGATCGTGGTCAATGTCGCGACGGGACTTGCCACCATCGAGCCCGAGATGCGCGACGTCTTGCGCTCGCTCGGTGCCACGCACCTCGAGATCCTGACCAAAGTCGGCATCCCGCGCGCGATGCCCTATCTTTTCGCCAGCCTCAAGGTCGCGATCACGCTCGCCTTCATCGGCTCGGTGATCTCCGAGACGGTCGGCGGCAATCGCGGCATCGGCTTCCTGATGCTGTCGGCCGGCGCGCGCAACGATGCGCCGACCACCTTCGCCGGCCTGTTCGCCATCGCCATCATGGGCGTGCTGATGTACGCCGTCTGCGCTCTGGTCGAGAAGCGCATGACCCGCTGGGCCTTCCGCGGCGAGATCGTGGGCTAACTCACCGCTTGCGCAATCCGGCCAGCAGCGGCAGTGCCTCGGATGCAAAGCGCTCGATCTGTCGGTCGCGCTCTTCATATGGGCCAACGAAGTCGAGAATGATGTGGCGAGCACCCGATTCGTGGAACCGGAATATGCGTTCCGCTACGCGTTCGGGCGGCCCGAGGGCGCAATAGCGCTCGGCGGCCTTGCGGAAATCCATGGCGTAGCGCTGGCTGAGCGAGATGGTCGCGGCGTCGAGCGCTTGTTCGTAAGTGTCGGCGACGCAGGTGAACAGAAGATGGGCGGTCGCGAAGCCGCGCTCGAAGGTACGTTTGGCTTCGCCCGCGGCCGCCGCGATCTTGTCCAGGCCCTGACGGAACATGTCGGGCGTGACGACATAGGACATCCAGCCGTCGGTCTTGCGTCCCACACGCCGCAGCGCCGCATCCGACCGGCCGCCGCACCAGATCGGCGGGCCGCCAACCTGTCGTGGCGGCGGTTGCATCGGCACATCCTTGAACTTGAAGAAGCGGCCATCGTGCGACACAGGTTCGCCGCTCCAGAACCGGCGCAGCACATCGATGCCTTCGGAAAGGCGTGCGCCGCGCTCGCCGATCGGCACGCCGCAGGCTTCGTACTCCTTGGGGAATTCGCCGCCCACACCGACGCCGAAAATGAACCGGCCTTCGGTCAGGTGATCAAGAGTGGAAACCTGCTTGGCCACCGGCGTCGGATGGCGCAGCGGCAGGAGGTAGACGGCGGTGCCGAGCTGCAGGCGCGGGCTCACTACGGCAGCCTGCGCGAGTTGGAGGAAGGGATCGAAGATCGCGAGCGGGAAGGAGATGTGATCCCCGACCCACAGCGAATCGTAGCCGCAACGGTCGATCAGCTCGACCAATGTCCGCATCTCTTCGATCGTTGGCAGCCACGGACCGGTCGCCGGTTCGGTGCGCCGATGGATGGTCTGCACGCCAACGCGTAATCGGTCGTCGAGAGGGAGGTCCATCGCTTATCCTTCCGTCTTGAAGCCGCGAAAGGCCCGCGGGATGCGGTGGATCTCGGCCAGCATCTCGCGCACCGGTCCGGGTTCCCAACCCGGGGACAGCGGGATGGAGATGGAATCGGCCGCGCCGCCGAAGCGCCGTTCGATCTCGCGCGGGATTTCGGCGTAGGTGCCGCAGGCGGCGAAGATACGCAGCGTATCGTCAGAAATGAGTTGTGCCATGTCCTTCCATTGGCCCTGCACCGACATCTCGTGCAGCCTTTGGCCGAGATCCTCCAGGCCGTGCATGGCAAGGATCGGCCTGTAGGTGCGGGTCGAGCCATAGAAGGCGACGCGGAAGCGGGCTGCTTCCATCGCCTTGCGGACCGTGGCGTCGTCGGGGCCGGTGCAGACGAAACCGCCGCCATGGATGTCGAAATGCTCGCGGCTGCGGCCGGTACGCTGCATGCCCTCGAGCATCGCGGGCAGGCTGACCTCCTCGAGGTAGCGGCGACTGCAAATCGGATGGAGACGCACGCCGTCACACAATTCGCCGGCCAGCCGCAGCATGGCGGGCCCGACAGCCGAGATCGTGACTGGCACCATCGGCAAGCCCGTCCGCTCTGGCGAGAACTCAGGCGTCATCAGCGTCAGCGAGTAGTGCTTGCCGCGATAGTCGAGCTTCCCACCTTTTTCCCAGCATTGCCAGATCGCGCGCAGCGCCTCGATATATTCACGCAGGCGCGGTGCCGGCGGACTCCAGGGGATGCCGAACCGACGCTCGTTGTGGCCTTTGACCTGGGGGCCGAGGCCCAGCACGAACCGGCCGCGCGAATTGGCCTGGAGATCCCACGCCTCCGAAGCGAGCACGGTCGGGCTGCGCGGGAAAGCGACGGCAATCGAGGGCGTGAGTTCCACCCGCTCGGTGGTGACGGCGGCGAAGGCGAGCGGAGCCAGCACGTCATGGCCGAGCTCGGTGGTCATCAGGGCATCGAAGCCCGCCGCTTCCGCGGCCCGCGCCGCCGGTCCAACACTACGCCAGTCGGCCGGCGGCAGCTCCGTGAACACGCGCATGGCATCCTCCCAGTCGATTGCTTTCGTGCTTCACGATATCGCAATTCGACGGAAACCGTCGCGTGGCGAGATGCCAATCAGGCGACGGCAGGCTGGTCGACAGTCTCGCCATGCGAGCGAGGCAGTCGCGCCGCTTCGGCTTTTACCAGCGGCAGATCAGCATAGATCTTGAGATAGTCCTTTGCCATGCGCTCGGCGGCAAAGCGCTGCTCGAACACAGCTCGTACCTTGCGGCGATCGAGCGTGTCGAGACGGGACAGGGCCTCGACCGCCTCGTCGAGAGTGCGGACGACGAAACCCGTCACGCCATCGTCGACCACCTCCGGCACGGCGCCCGCCCGGAAAGCAATCACCGGCGTCCCGCAGGCCATCGCCTCTATGGTCACCAGCCCGAACGGTTCGGGCCAGTCGATCGGGAACAGAAGGGCTTTCGCGTTGCCGAGGAACTCAGCCTTCTCTTGTTCGTTGATCTCGCCCACGAACTCGACATTGGAGTGGGCCTTGACCATCGGTTCGATCACCGTGTCCCAGTAGGCCCGGTCGGCGCGATCGATCTTGGCCGCCATCTTCAGGGGCAACCCGGCACCCGCGGCGATCTCGATCGCACGGTCTGGCCGCTTTTCAGGGGAGATGCGGCCCAGGAACGCCAGGTAGTCACGGCTAGGATCGGCCTTGAAGGGCAGGAGATCGAGCGGGAGCCCGTGATAGACGTTGCCGACCCAGTTGAGGGGATGTGGAAGAGGGCGGCGTTGATCGAGCGAAATCGAGGTCAGTGGGATGTCCGGGAACGCCGCAAAGAAGGGCTTGAGATCGGGCAGATCAAGCCGTCCGTGCGTCGTCGTGATCGTGCGATCGGCAAATTCACGGATCAGCGGGAAATGCAGAAGATCGACATGGAAATGAAGGACATCGAAATCGTTGGCTCGCCGCCGGACCTCGTCGAGCATGACGACATGGTACGGTACAGGATCCTTGACGGCGGGATTGAGTCGCAGGGCCATGTCGCTGCAACGGATGAGTTTCGCCGCGGTCTTTGAATCGCCGCTGGCGAACAGCGTCACTTCGTGCCCCTGCCGGACGAGCTCCTCCGTGAGATACGACACCACCCGCTCCGTACCGCCATAGAACTTTGGCGGGACACGCTCGAAGAGCGGGGCGATCTGGGCGATCTTCATCAGCGAAACTCCTGGGATGTGCGAAGCCGCAAATTCGCGGCGTGATCTTTGGGGTTCACGGCGAGGCTTCGAGCATGCCGTCGCGCGCGACGACACGGCCCGCTTTGACCACCAGTTTGCGGGGAGGTCGGGTGGCGATCGCTTCGGCAATCGAGCCAGCCGCGATGGCGAAGAAGTCGGCGCAATTGCCGACCTGCAGGCCGTAGTCGTTGAGACCGAGGACGCGCGCGGCGGCGGACGTCACCATCTCGTAGGCCACGGCCAGCTCGTGGTCGTGCCGGAAGTTGGCGCGGTAGCCGATCATCATGGCGCGATCGAGCATGTCGCCATTGCCGAACGGCGACCAGGCGTCGCGAATATTGTCTGATCCGCCGAACACTTCGACGCCATGTTGGCGCAGCAGAAGGAGAGGCGGCATGGTCGCCGCGCCCGGCCCGTGGCTCATGATCGCGACGCCGGCGTCGGCCAGCGCATCGGCCGTCTCGGCCGCCCGCGCCGTCGGGACCGAGCCCAGCGCGAAGGCGTGGCTGACGGCGACCTTTCCGGAAAGACCGGCCGCCTTCGTGCGCGCAGCGACGGCGAGCAGCTCGGCGATTCCACCTTCGCCGCCGTCATGCAGATGGATGTCGATGCCGACGCCGCGCCTCTCAGCGATGTCGAAGATAGCGTTGAGGTGACCGTCGAGATCGCCATCGATACCGACGGGATCGAGGCCGCCCAGAAGATCGGCGCCTTCGGCGATTGCGGCATCGAGCAGGTCGGCAGTGCCGGGCGAGCGCAGGACCCCGCTCTGCGGGAAGGCGACGATCTCGATCGTGACGAGGTCGCGGAAGCGCTCGCGTACCTTCAGGATTTCATGGAGATTGCGCAGCCCGAGCTGGTTGTCGATATCGACATGACTGCGCATATGCAGCGTGCCGCTGGCCAGTACCTGGCGCACGAGATTGGCGCCGGTCTCGGATTCGGGAACAGTGCGAGCCGCACGGACCTTGCGCTCTGCCTCAATGCGATCAGCCACCTGATTGCCCGTCGCCTGGTTGGGCACCCACGGCAGACCGAGCAAGGTCTTGTCGAGATGGATGTGACCGTCGACCAATGGCGGCAGGACCAGCGCGCCATCGAGATCAAGATCATCGGCTGATGCTGCATTCCCCGTAGAAGGAGGGAGGGCGGCGATCCGCCCTCCCTCGACACTGATGTCGTGCCGGCTGCCGTCGGGCAGCGTGGCGTTGACGTACCGCACGGCCTACTTGTCCGCGACGGCGCCAGCTTCCTTGCGGGTCTGGTTGACGGCGGCACGGGCGGCCTGCGCCATCAGGCCCGAGTCGTTGGCGATGGTCACGAACCGGAAGCCCTTGCCGATCATCTTGGCCGCATAGCCCGCAGTGCCGTTATGGATGCCGGCGAAGAGATTGCGCTTCTTCACTGCCGCCAGAAGCTTGTCGTAGATCGCGAGCACCTGTGGCTCCTCGCGGTCGAGGATCGGCTTCAGGCCGAGCGACAGGCCGAGATCGCTGGGGCCGATATAGATGCCGCTCACACCCGGCACGTCGAGGATGGCGTCGATATTGTCGATCGCCTCCTGCGTCTCGATCATGGGGATGACCAGCACTTCGTCGTTGGCGGTCGCCTGATAGGGCGTCGCTTCGCCATAGGCACCGGCGCGGATCGGGCCGTTGCTGCGCTTTCCCTTGGGCGGATAGAGGCTGTAGGAAACCAGCGCCTTCGCTTCCGCGGGCGTGTTCACCATCGGGCAGATCACGCCCCAGGCGCCGCCATCAAGCACCTTGCCGATAATGCCCGGCTCGTTCCAGGGCACGCGCACCAGTGGCGTCACCGGATGCTTGTCCATCGCCTGGAAGCAGGTGACCATCGACTGGTAGTCCTGCACGCCATGCTGCATGTCGACGGTGACGCTGTCCCAGCCGCATTGCGCCATGGTCTCGGCCGAGAAGCCGTTGGGGATGGCGAGCCATCCATTGACGCAGGCCTTGCCTGCCTGCAGGCGCTTCTTCAGCATGTTCGACGACATTGCGGCATTCCTTGTTCCAAATTGAAATCGCCGCAGTCTACACAGCGGCGGGACGAGTGGTGACGGATTTGTTGTTGCAGGCTGGTCGTTTGGCGGTCGAGCTCACCCCTCAGGCGGGTGGTTCAATCGCGCGGTTTCGCGTCGATGACGTCGACATCTTGCGACCGATGACGCAAGCCGATCGACAATCGGGGCGCGGCAACAATGCCGCGGCTTATCCATTGGTTCCGTTTTCCAATCGCATCGCGAACGGCCGTCTCGATTTCGAGGGCGAGACCTTTTCCCTGAAACCCAATTGGCCAGGTGTTGCGCACCCCATGCATGGTGATGGCTGGTCACATGGTTGGGATGTCCTGCGGGCTGATGCACAATCCGCCGAGATCGCCTACCTCCACGAGCGCGCGGGGGCGGAAGGCGGCTGGCCGTTCCGCTATCGGGCACGGCAAAGCTATCGGCTGGAGCCGAACCGACTGATCGTCACCCTGGCGATCGACAATCTCGAAGACCGGGTCGTGCCGGCTGGTCTCGGCCTGCATCCCTTCTTCGTGCGGGAGCAGGACAGCGAGCTTGCGTGCAGTACCGAGGCCGTATGGCAGACCGATGCCGAGGTCCTGCCGGTGAAGCGGGTGGCAGTGCCGGCTGAGTGGAATTTCAGCAAGTCGCGTCGCGTCAACGAAGTCGTGCTCGACAATTGCTTCGACGGCTGGACGGGCAAGGCCACCGTCCTCTGGCCCAGCCGACGCCTGCGCCTCGATCTCGAGGCCAGCGAGACGTTCCGTCACGCCGTGATCTATGTCCCGCCCGGCCAGCCCTATTTCTGCGTCGAGCCCGTGAGCCACGCGAGCGGGCAGGTGGGCGCGCTGCCGCTGGCACCGGGCGCGACGCGCCAGGGCGAAATTGTCTTCCGTATTTCCGATCTGTGAGGGGCCATGCCGTCGTTCGCTACCTATCCCTGCCTCAAGGACCGCACCGTGTTCGTCTCGGGTGGCGGCTCGGGCATTGGCGCCTCGATTGTCGAGCACTTCGCCGGGCAAGGGGCGAGGGTGGGCTTCGTCGACATCGACGAGCCGGCTTCGACGGCGCTTGTAAAGAAAATCACGGCAGCGGGCTCACCTGTGCCGCTCTTCCTGAAAGCCGATGTCCGCGACGTAAAGGCCTATCAGGCGGCAATCGCGGAGGTGGCGTCGAAGCTCGGCACGATCACGGTGCTGATCAACAATGCGGCGCGCGACGACCGGCACGACCTTGCGGATGTCACACCGGAGTTCTGGGACGAGCGCATCGCCGTCAATCTGCGCCATCAGTTCTTCGCCATCCAGGCGGTGGCACCGGGCATGAAGGCAGCCGGCGGGGGTTCGATCGTGAACTTCAGTTCGGTCAGCTACCACACCATGACCGCTCGGCTCTCGGTCTACGAGGCGGCGAAGGCGGCGGTGATCGGCCTGACGCGAGGCCTCGCGCGCGATCTCGGTCCTGCCAAGATCCGGCTGAACGCGATCACGCCGGGCTGGATCATGACCCAGCGCCAGATCGACCTCTGGCTCACGCCCGAAGCGGAGGCCGACCTGATGAAGGCGCAATGCCTCAAGGAGAAGGTCTACCCGCCCGATATCGCACGCATGGCGTTGTTCCTGGCGTCAGACGACAGCCGTCTGATCTCGGCACAGAACTTCGTGGTCGACGGCGGCCGGATGTGAGCGAGGTCCTGCGCTGGCGCTACTTGCGGTCCTTGAAAGGCGGGATCGGGTAGACAGCCTTGGCGGTGGCGATCTCGGGCGGATAGACCACCTCGACGCCTTCCGGCAGGTTCTGCATCACGGCGAACTCGTTCTTGAACTGCTTGCCCGTCGCATCGATCTCGTACGGCCCGGTGACGGTGATGATCTTGCCGCTGAGCTTGACCGCCGCGTCCTTGAGCTTGGCCGCATCGAGCGACTGGGCCTCCTGGATGATCTGTTCCAACACCGCCCCCGCGCCATAGGCCAGCGCTGTCTGGAAGTCGGCTGCATAAGGCGCGTTCGGGAACAGCTTGGCATACCGTTCCATCATCTGCGCCCGGGTGAGGCCGCCCGTGACCTTCCAGTTGATCCTGTCGTGCAGCAGGGTCTGGCTGAAGTGATAGAGCGCGTCCTTGCCGATCGCGAGGAACTGCGGCTGCGAGCCATACACGAAGTACACGGCCTTGAAGTCGACGTTCATCTCGCGCAGTTGGCGCGCGATCGTCATCTGGTCGCCCTCGTAGGCGGTCGGCATGAAGACGTCGGCACCGCTCGCCTTGGCCTTCTGGATGAGGATGTTGAAGTCCTTGGTTCCCTTGGCGAACTTCTCGTTCATCGTGACCTCGATGCCGAGCTTCTTCGCCTCGTCGACCGCGCCGTTGGTCAGCGCCGCCGGGAACGGCTCGTCGAGATAGGCGAAGGCGATCTTCTTCACGTCGAGCTTGCCGAAGGCCTTCACGCCCGGCCGGCCGAGCAGGGTGCCGGCCTGCTGCGTCGCCGACACAACATACTTGTAGCCCTGTTCGTAGATCGAATCGGCCGATGCCGACCAGATCACCATGAACTTGTTGTTGGTTTCCGTTGTGTTTACCGCTGCCGCGGTCAGCGTCGAGCCGAACGGGCCGAAGCAGAGATCGACCTTCTCGTCCTTGATCAGCGTCTCGTAAACCTTGGGCACGGTCGTCTTGTCGCTGCGGTCGTCGAGCTTCACCAGCTCGACCTTGCGCTTGGTCCCGCCGATCGCGATGCCGCCACGGCCGTTGACATCGTCGATCCAGATCTCCGCGCCGCGCAGTCCCGATTGGGCGGCAAGCGCGAATGTCCCGGTCGACGAGACCGTCATGCCGATGCGGATCGGCTTGGCATCCTCGGCCCAAGCCTTGCCGACGGCGATCGTGCCGACGGCTGCGGCGATCAGGGTTCTTCTCGGCAAGGCTTTTGTCATGGTGTGTCTCCCTTCCCTTTTTGTGGAGGCTAGCAACGGGCGGCCGTGCGGTCACGTATCGATGCGGTAGTCCACCCATTCGGCGATCAGGTCGCGCAGGCCGGCATCCTCGCGGAAAGCGCGGGCCGAACCGTCGATCTTGTTCTGGCCGAGCTCGAGCACGTAGAGATGGTCGCAGACCTGAACGCACTGGCGCACGTTCTGGTCGACCAGCAGGACGGTGATGCCCTGCGCGGGCAGGCTGCGGATGAAGGTATAGATGTCGGCGCTGATGCGTGGGGCGATCATTGCCGTCGGCTCGTCGAGCAGCAGCACTCGGGGCCGAAGCGCCAGCGCCCGGCCGAGCTCGAGGAAGCGCTGCTGCCCGCCGCTCATGGCGCCCGCCATGTCGCGCCGTCGTTCGCGCAGCATCGGGAACTGGCCGTAGGCGCGCTCCAATGCCTCCTCTACCCGGGCGCGGTCGCGGCGGAACGACCAGCAGGCGAGTCGCAGATTGTCTTCGACCGAAAGCTCGTTGAAGAGGCTGCGGTGCTGCGGCACGAGCGCGATGCCGTGCTCGATGAACTTCCACGGCGGCAGCCCGGTCACGCGCCGGCCGTCGATCAGAACGTCGCCTGCGACCGGCTTCAGGAGGCCGTAGAGCGCCCGCAGCGCCGTCGACTTGCCGGCGCCGTTGGGACCGATCACGCCGGTGATGAGGCCGCGCCTTGCCTGGAGCGAGAGCCCGCGCAGGATGCGGATGTCACCATGATAAGCGACGTCGACACCCTTGAGCTCCAACGCCGCCGGTTCGCTCTGGCTCGGGTGCCCCACGTCACATCCCCAGATAGGCTTCGATGACCGCGGGGTTGTCGCGGATGGCGTCGACGCCGCCCTCGGCGATGACGCGGCCCTGATTCAGCGCCACGACGCGGGCCGAGAGCCGATAGATCGACGTCAGGTCGTGGCTGATCAGCAGAACCGCCTTGCCGGCGCGCGTCATCTCCTCGATGCGGTCGATCATGAACTTGCAGAGCAGCGGGTGCACGCCGGCGAACGGCTCATCGAGCAGGACGATGGACGGGTCGGGCATCAGCATGCGCGCCATCTCGAGCAGCTTCTGCTGGCCGCCCGACAGCTCTTCGGCGTGGTTGTGGCGCAGCTCGATCAGCCGCATGCGTTCCAGCATCGCCTCTGCGCGGCCGATCAGCTCGGCGTCCGAGGCCCGGTGGTCGAGCACCGGCACCAGGAGATTGTCGATCAGCGACATCTTGCGGAAGACGCGTGGCACCTGGAAGGTACGGCCGACGCCGCGATGAGCGACGACATGCGGCGGCTGGCCGGTGACCTGCTCGCCGGCCACGAAGACGTCGCCGGCGTCAGGCCGATAGAGGCCGCAGATGCAGTTCATCAGCGTCGTCTTGCCGGCGCCGTTGACGCCGATGATGCCCAGCGTCTCGCCGGCCTCGACCTTGAGATCGACGCCATCCAGCGCCACCAGGCCGCCAAATCGCTTGGCAAGCGCGCGAGTCTCGATCGCCACGCTCATCGTCGCATTCTCGTGCCGAGGATGCCCGAGGGGCGGAAGAAGATCGTGCCGATCAGGATGGCAAAGCCCACGATCTGCGCCATGGCCTGCGGCAGGAACACCGTCGCCATCTGCTCGGCCAGACCGTAGATCACGCCCGCCAGCAGGGCGCCCATCGGATTGCCCAGCCCGCCCAAGACCACGACGATGAAGGCGATGATCGTGTATTCGGCGCCGGAGAAGGGGTTGAACGCCGGAAACACCAATGCGATCAGGACGCCGGTGACGCCGGCCAGCGCCGTTGCGAGCGCGAAAGCGAACGCCGACAGCCGGACGATGTCGACGCCCATGATCTGGATCGCCTCGCGATTCATGATCGCCGCGCGCAGCGCCTTGCCGGGAAGCGTGCGGAACAGGAACCAGGCGAGCGCCAGCGACAGCACCGCAGTGATGCCGAGCGCCACCAGCCGTGCGGTCGAGACGTAGATCGGTCCCAGCGGCACCGACACCGGGCTGAACGTGTCGTCGATCGAGCGCGAATCGGCGCCGAACAGCAGCAGCATGAGGGCGGCCGCCGCGATCGACACGCCGTAGAACATCAGGAACGACATGAGCTCGGGGTCGTCGCTCAGCGCGAGACGCGGGATCAGCACGTAATAGAGAGCCCAGCCGGCGGCGAAGAAGGTGACGGCAGCCACAGGCAGGGCGAGGAGCGGCGGCACGCCCAATCCACTGAACAGCGCGAAAGCGAGGAAGGAGCCCGCGATCACGAACTCGCCGTGGGCGAAATTGACCACGCGCAGAACGCCGTAGAGCAGGGTGAGGCTGACACCGACCAGGGCGTAGATGCCGCCCACGATCAATCCGTTGGCCAGCCCGTTGAGGATCAGCAGTCCCATGGCGTCTCCTACGGCACGTAGCGGCGCCATTGCGGCTTGCGCCGCAGCAGCGTGCCGACGATGCCGCGCGGCAGGAACAGCACCAGCGCCACCGTTGCCACGCCCAGGATCAGGAGATTGAGCAACGGAAAGCGTCGCCAGATGAGCTCGTCGAGCCAGACCATGGCGACCGCGCCCACAACCGGTCCGGTGACGGTGCCGAGGCCGCCCGCGACGGCGTAGATGACCGTCTTGGCGGTGATCAGCGTGTTGAAGGCGGTCTCCGTGTCGACCACGTTGGTGTACCACGCCTCGATGCCGCCGCAGATGGCGGGAAAGACCGCCGAGATCAGCCAGCCATAGAGCCGGATCCGCGGGACATTGACGCCCATCATGTCCGCCGCATCGGGGTCGTCGCGCGTCGCCCGCAACGCCTTGCCCAGCCGCGAGCGCGCGAGCCAGAGGATCGTCGCGAGAGCGGCCACCATGACGGCCATCATCATGTAGAAGCTGTGCACGGGTTCGGCGCGGCTGCCGAGTTGCAGGCCGAAGCTGCCGCCGGTGAGCCAGTCCGGCATGTTGGTGATCGCAAGCCTGCAAACGCCGGCCAGCGCCAGGTTGACGATACCGAAATAGATGCCGGACAGGCGCAGCGTCGGCGCAAACAGCAGCGCCAGCATGAGGCCTGCGACGCCGGCCAGGGGCAGCGCGAGGAAAATCGGTATCGCCGCCTTCTTCACCAGGATCGCCGTCGTGAAGGCACCGACGCCGTAGAACGCCACATAGCCGAACGGCAGGTAGCCGGCGAAGCCGGCCGCCACATTGAAGGCCGACGCCATGGTGATCCACAGCATCAGATAGAAGTGGAAGGCGAGGTTGCCTCCCAGCAAAGGCACCGATGCGAAGTAGACGAGCAACACGCCGCCGATCAGGGCGGCGAGCGTGAAGTAGATCCGGTCTGCCGGTTCAAGAGTGCGGGAGGATAGGGCCATCGGGTGTGGTCAGGGGATCTCGTAGACCGCCATTTCCGAGGCGATGCCGCGCAACGCGTGCTGATGGACTGCCGGGGTGAGGCCGTCGGCCTTGAGCAGATTGGCGCTCAACGCATTGTCGACCACGCTGCCGGTCGCCAGGATCGACGGCGTCGAGGCGAGGCCCTGCACCCGCGAGGCGATGTTCACGGTCTGGCCGAAATAGTCCTGCCGTTCGTTCAGCGTTACCGCCAGACACGGCCCCTCGTGGATGCCGATCTTGAGCAGCAGGTCGTCGCGACCGTGCGAGGCGTTCAGCTTGCGCATGGCCTCGCGCATGCGCAGCGCAGCGGCCAACGCATGGTCGGGCGTGAGGAAGGTCGCCATCACCGCATCGCCGATGGTCTTGACCACGGCGCCGCCTTCCGCCGCGACGATGTCGTGCAAGGTGTTGAAATGCTCGCGCACCAGGTCGAAGGCGACCAGGTCACCGACGCGCTCGTAAAGCTCGGTCGAGCCCTTGAGGTCGGTGAACAGGAACGTCAGGCTGGTGATCTTCAGCCGCTGGTCGATGTCGAGCGTGTCGGTGCGATAGATGTCGCGGAACGTCTGGTTGGACAAGAGGCGCCTGGCGGTCAGGAACGGCCGTCGGTTGCCGATGACACGATGCAGGGCGTCGTTGGCCACCCAGATCACGGGCAGGACGCGGCCGGCGGTGCGATTCTCGAGCGACAGCCGGACCGGGCCCGGCCGCATCTCCGTCGTGCCGGCTGGCGCATGCAGGTCGGTGTAGACAAGCGTCAGGCCCTGTCGGTCGCGGGTCGGCTCCCCCTTCACGTCGATGAACTGAGCTGCATGCGTCACGGGCTCGAGAACGATGAGGGTTTCCGCCGGAAGCTGCAGCGACAGGATCGCCTTGTCGCCGGCGGGCAGCTCGACCGAATCGAGCGTGATCTGCTGGAGCGCCGCTTCCAGACTGTCCTTGGGCAGGTCGACGCCGGTGCCCCAGAAGACCTGGCGATAATATTCCCAGATCGAAAGGTCCTCGGGATTGTGTACCCCGATCCGCCGTGCCCGCGGGCTTACCGTGAAGCTTACCTCGACCATCTCGTCGAGCGTCGGCTCGTTGCTGACGGCGCAGAACGCGCAATAGTAATCCTCGGAGCGCACGCTCTTGAGCGTGGTGTTGGTATCGAGCACGCCGCCGCAGCTTGGGCAGAGTACGTTCCACGACATCTCGAACAGGCCGATCCGCGCGGCATGCAACAGTGTCGCGATGGTCTTTTCCTCGTCCAGGTTCTCGCGCCGGGCGAGATCGAGGGCATTGATGCGGGCGAGCCGGTGGTCCGGCGCTTCCTGCACCAGCCGGTCGAGTGCAGCCACACACTCCGCATCGGCCGATTGGCGCAGAACGGCAAACAGGGCTTGCGCTTCGCTCATGGTCCCACGCTACGCCGAAAAGGGCCGGGCCGGAAAGCCGGGACCGGCAATTTTCCGTCACCAGCGTTGGCGTCAACGGGTTGACTTCGAAAGACCTTCGCGCTCGACCCAGTCGGTCAGCACGGCGGCCAGTTCCCGAGGCCGTTCGAGCGGTGCCATGTGGCCGCAGTCTTCGATGACCTCGAAGCGCGCGTGCGGCAGGGACTGCGCCATGCGTTCGGTCTCGGCGAAGGTGCGCAGGCGATCCTGGCGACAGGCCACGACCAGGGCGGGGCAGGCGATGCGCTCGAGGTCGGCGTAGCCATCGTTGCGAACCAGCGCCGACTGACGCGCTCGCACCTCGGGTCCCAGGCGGCGCTGCATGCCGCGCAGACGCTCGAGCAGCACGGGATCGCGTTCGCGATCCGGATGCAGCCCGGCCGCGACGCCGTTGGTCTTGGGCGGACGGTTGCCCGGCTGCCAACCGGCCTGGCGTCTCGCCCGTTCTTCTGCCGAATAGCCGCGCGCCGACGACGCAACGAAGGCGACACCGATCACGCGTTCGGGCGCCGCAAGTGTCAGCACACGCGCCACGAAGCCGCCCATCGAGAAGCCGATCAGAATGAACTTGTCGGGCGATCCCTCGAGAACGCGTTGCGCCATGCCTTCGAGCGTGCCGTCCTGATAAACGTCGCCATAGTGAATGTGGCCGATCCTCGCGAGATCGGGAGCCATATCGGCCCAGAGATCGGCATCGCACATGAAGCCGGGAAGCAGTACGAGATCAGTCATCGGCGTGCGCAGCTTGCGCGGACCCTATCCGTTAATCAACATCGCCGCGCTAGCAAGAGGAACTGTGGATGGCCGTTCGCAAGGAAGTTGACAGCAAGGGCGATCCCGTCGGGCCGGAGTTCGCGTTGGCGTTGGTCGTGCATACCGCCGCACTGCTGTTTCGCAACGGACAAACCACGGAGCGAAGCCAGGAGGAAGCAGTGCACCTCGGCAAGGCGCTCGGGATCGAGCCCACAATCCTGATGCGCTGGGGCGAGATCCTGGCTTTCGCGGACGACGAGCGTGGTCAGCACCATGCCGTGTTGTCGGCAGTTCCGGCGAATGTCGATATGCGGAAAGTGTCGTCGACGATTCGCCTGGTCGATCGAGCGATCGCCAAAGACATCGCGCCCGAGGCAATCAGGGGTGAGCAACGTGCCATCGAAGCATTGCCGCCGACCTCAACGCTTCGTTTCATTGTACTGGCTGGCCTCGGCGCCGCGGCATTGGGCGTCGTGTTCGGTGTCAGCCACGCGGGCGTCCTTGTCCTCATCGCCCTCATTGCCGGCCTTGGCGCCCTGCTGCGACGGGCGCTTGCCACTGCCAGCGGCAATGCCTTTGTCCAGCCCCTGGCGGCGGCGGGGCTTGCGGGTGCTCTCGGCGCGGTTGCCATTCGCCTCGGAGGGGCACCGCCCGATGCGATGGTGGCCATTTGCCCCTGCATGGTGCTCGTGCCGGGGCCCCACTTCCTCAATGGCGCCCTCGACCTTGGGCGCGGGCGCATCGCGCTTGGATCCGCGCGCATGGTGTTCGCTTGTTTGATCGTCGTGATGATCTGCACGGGCTTGTTGGCGGGCCTGTCCTTGGGCGGAGTTTCGTTGCCGGTTACAGGAGATTTTCAGCGCGTTCCCGTTGTCTATGACGTTCTTGCCGCCGGCGTCGCCGTGGCGGCATATGGAACGTTCTTCGATATGCCGTGGCGAATGCTTCACATACCCGTAACGATAGGAATGCTATCTCACGCGGCGCGATGGGTGCTTGTTTTCCAAGCGGGCGCCAGCGCCGAGGTCGGTGCGCTTGTTGCCTGCTTGATCGCGGGAACGCTCGTCACACCGATCGCGGCGCGATTGCATATGCCATTTGCGGCCCTGGCCTTTGCGTCCGTGGTTTCCCTGATTCCCGGCATATTCCTGTTCCGCATGAGCAGCGGTTTCGTGAACCTGGTGGAGCGGGGCGCGCTGGCCCCGCAAAACCTCTTGCGTGATTCCATCGTCGATGGCGCGACGGCTTTCTTCATCCTGATCGCCATGGCCTTCGGATTGATCCTCCCGAGGGTAGTCATCGAGAGTTTCCTTCCGACCCTGACGCGCGCACGCGCTGCGTCGCAAGGAAGGTGATCATGGCAAGGCGTCAACCTTGCCAGTGTGGCGTGCATGTCTTATCCATATTCACCTGCGATGCTGGTTGGCGGCGGCCAAAGGATGCATTCCCATGATTCGTTGCGTGCATCTTTGGACTGACAGCCAGGGATTTTCTCGACATGAAGAAGGCGTTCTCGACTTCGGGCCTGGGCCTCATGGCGATGTCGCGACGGAAAAGCTTACCGTTCACTCCGCCTCATTTGAGGAGACTGCCGCCGGCGGTTCGCTCGACTGGCACACGGCCCCGGCACGACAGTTTGTCGTTACCTTGAGCGGCACACTCGAATTCCTGACCCGCGGAGGCGAACGCTTCACGCTTCGTCCTGGCGAAATTCTTTTCGCCGAGGATACCGCTGGGGGCGGCCATTCGTGGAAGCTGATCGACAAGGATCCGTGGCGTCGCATGTACGTTGTGCTCGACCCGGACACGACAGTTCCCTTCAGGAGAATGTCGCCGGCTGCCGGCCGCTAGGGCTTGCCTGGCCTTTTGAACATGGAGATGCGGCATGGCCGAGGTTCAAGGTGAACACGATGTCGTTCTGATTGGCGCCGGGATCATGAGCGCGACATTGGGACTGTTCCTCAAAGAACTGGAACCATCCCTGGACATCGCCATGCTGGAAGTGCTGGGAGCGCCCGCCCTCGAAAGCTCAGAGGCTTGGAATAACGCGGGCACTGGTCACGCCGCAAACTGTGAGCTGAACTATACGCCTCAACGCGCCGACGGCAGCGTGGACATTTCCCGCGCTCTGCAGGTCAACGTTGAATTCGATCTGTCACGGCAACTTTGGGCGTATCTCGTCAGGAAGGGATCAATCCTCGATCCTCGATCCTTCCTCCATCCCGTGCCGCACATGAGCTTCGTTCATGGCGATGACAATGTCGCGTTTCTCAAGAAGCGCTATGCCGCAATGAGCGCCCATCACTGCTATCGCGGCATGGAGTACACGGAGAAGCCGGAGCAGATCGCAGCTTGGGCACCCCTGGTCATCGATGGGCGTGACAGTGCAGAGCCCGTTGCTGCAACCCGTATCATTACCGGAACCGATGTCGACTACGGTGCGCTGACCAATCATCTGGTCGATCACCTGAAGGCCCTGCCGGGATTCGTCGCCGACTATTTCCATCGAGTGACCGGCATCGACCGCGTGGATGGCGGCCGCTGGCGGGTAACGACCCACGACATGCGCGATGATTCGGTGCAGGTAAGGACGGCGCGGTTTGTCTTTATCGGAGCGGGCGGTGGCGCGCTGCCTCTCCTGCAAAAATCCGGCATTCCCGAGGGGCATGGCTACGGCGGATTTCCTGTCAGCGGGATCTGGTTGCGATGCGACAATCCGGACATCAACAAAC
>Ga0081455_10003050_pt1 | contig 19509 bp, 18 predicted proteins | sample TabmetS3T2R1_FD_70207 | JGI IMG/M metagenome (GOLD analysis project Ga0081455, IMG submission 70207) | Tabebuia heterophylla rhizosphere microbial communities from the University of Puerto Rico - S3T2R1 | ecosystem: Host-associated > Plants > Roots > Rhizosphere ... | reverse complement strand
CCGCTCATTCAGTGGATCGCCGGGCGACGTCATCGAGCACGGCGGCTTGGGCACCGACGCCGTCATGGCCATGAGCCTCGACCACGTGACCGCCGAGAAGTCGTCAGGTTTCGGAGACACCCGGATTCTGCCGTTCAACAACGGGGACTGCGTGCTGGCCGGAAGTCTCGGCGCCCGCAACACCATTCGTCTGACCGTCCGCGACAGCCAACTGCGGTCCTGCCGCAACAACGGTGTGGCCGTCGGCAGCAACGTGGTCAACGGCAGAGGTCCGACCAAAGAGGTATCGCTGGACATCGATCGGTCATCCCTTACCGACAACCAGGGCGGCAACCTTGGCATCCGCAACTTCACAAAGCTGGACAATCTCAGCGTCAAGGTCCAGCACACCGACCTGCGTCGCAGCGGGAACCAGGGAACAACGATCGCCGACTTCTCCGCGCAAGATCTGGGTTCGACCACCCGAGCCGTCATCGATCTGGGCGGAGGCACACGCGGGAGCGCCGGGCACAACTGCCTGATCGGCGGTGTCCTCGCTGCACATGTTCTGAACTACGACGTCACTGCCAAGGACGACTGGTGGGGGCAGCCCGGCGGGCCGAAGAACCTTCAAACGCTGGCGCTGCCCGGCTCCCTCGACACATCGAGCCCGCTCGACGCCGCGCCGAATCACTGTCCGTGACTGGTTCGGCTCAGTCGTCGGCAAACAGCTGATCGACAACAGCGTCGATGGGTCCTTCGGGGATGGGAATGCCCCGCGACGTGGCCAATCCGTCGATTTGGAACCAGATCATGTCGGAAACGAGATTGACGATGGGTTCCGGCCTCGACGCTTTCCCCTGCGCGGTCCACCGTTGGACCGACGCCAATCCGCCCCGCACGAGACCTGAAACCCAGGCGTCGAACACCTTGCGATCAGGCCCCGTGAGCTCGCCCCCCAGGACGCTCGCGACCCCGGCGATGAGCGACTCGAATTGGGCCGAGACCGCCTTGAGAGCTTCGTCCAGAGGGCTCTCCGCATCGGTTCGGATGCTCCTCTCGACGAAACGAATCCATGCCGGATGCGCGATGACCCATCGGACAAACTGCCCAACGATCCGATGAACGACCGCCCGAGGTTCGAGCTCTAGTGTCACGGCAGCGAACACCACGTCACGGGCGCGGTTGCAGATCTCGGTTTGGATCGCGAGATCGAGGTCGTCACGGTCACGGAACAGTCGATGCAAAGCCGATCTGTTGAGTCCGGCCTGATCGGCAATCTGCTGGACGTGGATGGTCTCGCCGGGCGCGTGAGTCTGGATGACCGCGAGAGCCGCGTCGATGATCGATCGGCGCCGCTCCTCCTTGTGGCTCTCCCAACGAAGTTGCCGGCCGTCGACGGGTCGCCTCTCGGGGCTGCTCACGGTCGCGCTCCTCATTGCTTGAGCCTGCAACTCAGGATAGAGCGACCGCTGCCTGTTCTTCGGGATCGACGATCTTCATCCGAGGTCGTCCGGCGGCACGGCCGCGAGCTTGCTCCTCCGCATTGAGCCGGTGCCAACCCTCGAGCCCGAAGGCGTCGGGCACGCGAGCCTGAAGGAACGCCGCGATCTCTCCCCCGCGGCTCGCGGCTCGCGGCACCGCCGTCTTAAAGTCCTCGAGGAGGCGGTCGGCTGTCTGCTTCGCACAGGTCTTGTTCGTGCCGATGAGGCCGGTCGCTCCTCTCTTGATCCAACCAACGACGTAGAGGCCGGGCTCGACCCTGCCTCCTTCGTTAGGAACGGTTCCCGTGCGCGGGTCGACCGGAAGTCCCGGCATCGTCAGTGCCTCGCTGCCGATGGCGCGCACAACAAGACCGGCGTCGATCGTCTCGGTCCGGTCCTTCGCCTCCACCCGGACGCCCGTGACTCGGTCAGACCCGAGAATCTCGATCGGTGTGGTGGCGAAGCGCAGAACGATCCGCGGACGTGTGGGCGACGGATCTGCACCTCGCGCGGCCAGTTCGCCGAGTAGCCGGACCTTGACGTTTCCCGCATCCGGGGGAATCTCCGAAGGGTCTACGATCACGTCGACGCCGCTCAGTTCGCTCAGCCCAATCAGTTCGGGGACCGTGAAGGACGCATCGGCCGGCCCCCGCCGTCCCAGAATGACGACTTCGCGCACACGGCTTCGGCGCATCTGCTCGAGGGGTTCCGGCGCGAGGTCCGTCTGAGTGAGAAGCTCAGGATCGCTGGTCAGGATCCGAGCCACATCGAGCGCAACGTTTCCATTGCCGATGACGACGGCCCGTTCATGGTCGAGAGGCACGTCCAGCAACTGGTGCTCGGGATGGCCGTTGTACCAACCAACGAGATGAGTCGCCGCGATGGAGCCGACGAGATTCTCACCCGGAATGCCGAGGCGTCGATCGGCCGAGGCGCCCACCGCAACGACGACGGCGTCGTAGTGACTTCTCAACTCATCCAGCGATACGACCTTGCCGACTTCGACGCCGAGGAGGTAGCGGAACCCGCGCTCTCGCTCGATCGACTCGAACAGTCGCGCAAAATTCTTGGTTCGCCCGTGGTCTGGAGAGACTCCAAAACGCAACAGCCCATGTGGCGTCCTCATCCGGTCGAAGACGTCCACGTCGGAGACCTCGCGACGCCGAAGCAGCTCGTCGGCCATGTAAAGGCCGGCCGGGCCGGCCCCGACGATTGCGACACGAGCCGGAGCCCCTTGGAGCAGCGGCCGATCGGGGGCGATCAGGGCCACCGGCGAACGGCCGGCGTGCGGGAACGATTCGTAGTACGCGGCGCTGAGTTCTTGGAAGCGCGCCTGGGCGGGCGACACTGTCGTAGCCACCTCGATGGCTCCGGCCGGACACGCGGTGACGCAGGCGCCGCAACCAACGCACGTGTTGGCATCGATGTGGAGCATCTCGGCTTCGGCGAATCCCGGCTCACCTGGCGCTGGATGGATGCAGTTGACCGGGCACGCGACGACGCACGAGGTGTCGGCTGCGCAGGATTGCGTGATGACGTAGGTCATGCAGCGCGGGCCGGTTCGTTGCGATATCGATTCGGCCGGCCATCGATACCCATCAGGCGCCACAGTGGCCGAGAAATCCGGTTGATCAAGCCGACTTCTTCGGCAAGCATCCGGATGTCACCGAACATGGCCCGACGTCCCTCTTGCGACTCCGGGCTCCTCCACCAGACCTCGCGCGCGACCTCCTTCGGGATGCCCATGTCACGCAAGGCCTGCTTGCCCGGCACGACGATGGCGTCGCAGAGAACTCGCATAACGAGCGGCGTGAGCGCCGAGACCAGCACGCGGTCGAACCATCCCAGCCGCGGTGCCCGGTGCTCGAGGTATTGGTGGGCAAACCCGATGTGGCGGGCTTCCTCGGCAACGTGGATCTGGCTGATCCGGAGCAGCAACGGGTGCATCGTCTCGCCCGAACGCAGGATCTCCTTCTGGACGAAGTCGATCGGTTCCTCCCCGCCAAGGACGCCGACGAAGAAGATGAACGGGAAGCGCCGCGCGAACAGCGGTAGGAACGGACCCAACGCCCTGAACCAGGTATGCGCGCCAGCCACATTCAAGCCGGTTCGGTTGACGAACTCCTGGAACATCTGTGTGTGGTGACATTCCTCGGTCGCCTCGTGGGTGGCATAACGAAACTCGGCCCGGTTGCTCGGAAGCCCCAAGCAGTACATCGCCAGTCCGGCGATCAAGACCTGCTCGAACTGCAGCCCAACCTTGACGGCGTTGGCCTGGCGATACAGGCCGACTTCGATCTGGCGCTCCAGGGGCAGCGACCGGTACCACTCGGTTCGACCCAGCGTGTCGACGGAGGGCAAGACCCAGCGCGGATCCTTCGGATCGATCGCGTAGTCCGGATCGTCCCACGGCACATCCAGGAAGGCATCGAAGTGATGCTCTACTGATGCTTCGGACAGCTTCTGAAGGGCTTGATCGTAGGTCTCATGACGAATCCCGACACCACTCATCTGACACTCCTCCGTGAACATCCGTGCTTGATCCGATACGTTAGTGCAACATCATGTTGCATACAATCGTGACACGAGGAATACGATGGGTGAGTTGAAACACTTCGACGTTCTGATCGTTGGTGCCGGGCTGTCGGGCATCGATGCGGCCGTTCACATCGGCCAGGCATTTCCGGCCAAAACGTACGCACTACTCGAGCAACGCGGCGAGCTGGGCGGAACGTGGAGCCTGTTCCAGTACCCCGGCATTCGCTCCGACTCCGACATGCACACGCTCAGCTACGCCTTCCGCCCGTGGACCGGCAAGCAGGCCATCGCGGACGGCCCAGACATCCTGAGGTATCTACGCGACACAGCCGAGGCCTATGGCGTCGATCGGCACATCCGCTACCACCGCAAGGTGACGCGGTGCTCATGGTCGTCCGTTGAAAACCGATGGACTGTGACCGTCGAGATCATCGACAACGCCACGACCAGTGAGACGGAAACGCTGACGTGCGACTTCCTCGTCTCGGCCGCCGGCTATTTCGACTACGAGCATCCGTTCACGCCCGACTGGCCAAGTCTTGCCGAGTTCCGTGGCACCGTCGTGCATCCCCAGTTCTGGCCAGCAGATCTGGACTACCGCGGCAAGCGCGTCGTCGTCATCGGGTCTGGGGCGACGGCAATAACCCTGATTCCGTCGATGGCCCGCGAGGCAGGCCACATCACAATGCTGCAGCGCACTCCGACCTACGTCATCAGCCAGCCCCGCGTCAATCCCGCGACCGGCAGGATCCAGCGCCTGCTCGGCAGACGGCGGGCCGGGAACTCGATGCGCACGTGGTACGCCGCAGGGACCATCGGGTTCTACGAGTTCTGCACGAGATTCCCGACGGCCGCGCGGGCGATCCTGAAGCGTTGGGCGAGCGCGTTCCTGCCGGACGACTTCGACTACGACACACACTTCAACCCGCCGTACGACCCGTGGGATCAGCGCGTGTGCGTGGTGCCCAACGGCGACCTCTTCCGGGCCATACGAAGCCACAAAGTCGACGTCGTGACCGATCACATCGAGCGGTTCACGGCGGACGGCATCGTGCTCGCATCGGGCCAGACGCTCGAGGCTGACATCGTCGTGACGGCGACGGGACTCAATGTCGTAACGATGGGCAAGGCCGAGCTCATCGTCGACGACGAGAAGATCGAGTTGAACTCCGCGTTCACCTACAAGTCTCTGATGCTCAGCGGCGTCCCCAACTCTGCCTTCATCCTCGGTTATTCCAATGCGTCGTGGACGCTCAAGGCCGACCTGGTCTGCGAATATGTCGTGCGCCTGCTCAAGCACATGGACCGCCGCGGCTACCAGGTTGCCGTCGCACCCACCCCGACGGACGTCAACCCCATACCGATGTTCGATCTGTCCTCCGGTTACGTCCAGAGAGCCCTGCCATCCATGCCTTCAGCTGGCGACCGCGACCCATGGCGCCTCAAGCAGAACTGGTTTTTCGACCGACGGCTCATCCGCAAGGGCGCAATCGACGACGGAGTCCTCGAGTTCCGTCACTGAACGCCCAACCTGTTCACCGGCCGTGGTGCCGGAGTTCAGCCGGCAGCGCTCTCGTCCGGCTTGATTCATCTGCTGATCCCCCATTGACGCTGCCAAGCGGCCAAAACCGCTTGACAAGAACACGTTCTCGTTTGAAACTCCAAGATGCCCTTTCGGCGTCTGATGGTTCTTGCTTCCGCTCTCATTGCGGCACTTTTGGGACCGTCGCCTCTTGCATCCGCGGAGTCGGCGCCGCCCCAACTCCACCGCCAAGGCCGCTGGCTGGTCGACCAGCACGGGCGCGTCGTCATCGTGCATGGCCTCAACCTGGTGTGGAAGCGCCCGCCTTACGTCCCACCCAACACGGCTGGCGGTTTCACCGACGCCGACGCAACCTGGCTGGCTGACCACGGCTTCAACGGTGCGCGCATCGGCACACTCTGGGCTGGGATCCAGCCGGACGGACCTGCAACAGTCGATCGGACCTACTTTGACAAGTGGCAACGCGTCATGGACCGGCTGGCGAAGTACGGCATCTGGATGCAACTCGATTTCCACCAAGACCAGTGGAACGAGGTCTACGGCGGCGAAGGTGCGCCCGCCTGGGCGACAAAGCGGCCTGTGCCGTTCAATGCGGCTCCCCCAATCAACCCGCAGTTCCCACTGGGATATTGGACGCCTGAACAGTCGCTCATGTGGGACCAGATCTGGGCGGACAAGACCGGCGTGCTCGATGCCTGGGCAAACGCGTGGGGTGTGACCGCTCAGCACTGGCGCAACCAGCCGTACTCGATGGGCTACGACTTGCTCAACGAGCCCTTCGCCGGAATCGAGTGGCCGACCTGCCTCCTGAACGGCTGCCCCAGCCACTACACAAAGGAACTGCAGCCGGCCATGGTGAAGGCGCTGCGCAAGGTTCGTGCGGTGGACCCGAAAGGCATCGTGTGGTTCGAGCCGCAGCAACTCTCCGGTGGTATTGGCTCACCGACGAATTTCACGGCCGTGCCGGGCGAAAACCAACTTGGATTCTCGTGGCACAACTATTGCCCGCAGGTCTTCTTCGAGTCCGTGGGGCTACCGGCGCAAAACGCCGAGGACTGCGCCTCCTATGACGCGCGCATTCATCCGCGTCGTCTCAGCGAGGCCAACGAGATGAATGCGGTGGGGCTGATGTCGGAGTTCGGGGCCACCGACAACCTCACCGGGCTGCGAATAGACGCCGACGCAGCAGACAAGTTCTTCACCAGTTGGATGTACTGGGCCTACAAGACGTGGAACGACCCGACCACCGCAGACACGGCTCAAGGCCTGTTCGTCGATGACGCAGACCTGTCGAGCACCAAACCAAAGGTGAACACACTGGTCCGCACGTACCCGCAAGCGACCTGCGGCACACCCAAGTCCCTTTCTTTCGACAAGGACACCGGTGCCTTCGCGTACACCTACGTGGCAGGCAGTTGTGGCGGAAGCCCGACCGAGATCTTCGTCAGCCCATTGCATTACCCGCACGGATCCAAGACCCGCGTGACGGGCGGAACGCTCGCCGGGACGGCTTCACACCACCGCATCCTCGTGCGCGCCACGAAGGGCAAGACCGTCACGGTCACCATTGCCCGATCCTGATCAGCGGAGGGTGATGAACCGGCGGTAGCGTGGCGCCATGACGGCAGTCAAGAGCCCGTGGATCATCGGCTTCGGCATCGTCGCGCTCGCCCACCTCGTGCTCGTCGGCTTTGACGTTTCTCCGCTCGACACGATCACGAAGGTTCTCCTTGCGCCCCTGCTCGCCGCCTGGGTTTGGCAACTCGACGGCCCCCGGCTCTTGGTACTGGCTCTGATCTTCTGCTTCTTCGGCGATCTCTTCATGGATCTCGACGGCTGGTTTGCCGCGGGTATGGCGGCCTTCGCGGCAGCCCACATCTGCTTCATCACCGTGTTCGTGCAACGCGGAGCGTTCCCGGCTCTGCGTGCCAGCGTCGCTGGTCGAGAGCGATGGCGCGCAGGGCTCGCCGTCGTCTACCTCCTCGGCGCGCTCGGTGTTGTCGCGTGGGCGTGGGGAGGATTCGAGCCGGCGATTCGGGCCGCCGTTCCCATCTACGCACTCCTGCTCGCGGGCACAGCCACCACATCCATGGCCCTGGATACACGATCAGGCATCGGCGCAGCCCTGTTCGTCCTGTCTGACTCGCTGATTGCGCTGGGTGAGGCCGGACGTCTCGACGCGACGGCGACGTGGCACCGCCTGGCCGTGATGACGCTCTATCTTTTCGGCATCTTCCTGATCGCGGCCGGCGTGCTCAACCGCGAGCGGCGCACCCGCCGGATAGCCGCGGACGGCTTCGACATCACCCAGCGCACCGATTGTTGGCCGCGAATACCGGCTCGGTAGCCGCTAGCCCGCCAGCGGCCACCCCTGCGGGTCGTCGGTGGCGCGTCCGACTCGCGTGGCGTAGGTATTCCAGTCGTCGGCCCGCTGCGCGAACCATCGCCGCTGCTCGATCATGAGGTCGGAGAGCGTCAAAGTGCCGACGCGCGGGTGGCGCGCCGCCAGCTCAACCGCGACATCACGCGCTGCGCGTGCGTCACACACCGCGTCGTGCGCATTGTCGATGCCCACCTCGTAATAGGACGCGACGTCGGTGAGACGACGCGGCCCAAGTTCGCCACGCTCGATGCCCCAGTCGAGCACGAGCGGGTCGACCACGATGAGCGAATTCCAATGTGGCTGAGACAGACCATGCCGATGCGCCTCGGCACGCAGCATCGTCAGGTCGTATGCCGCGTTGAAGACGACCAGCCCCACCCGGCGGTCGATGAGCGACTGGACCCATCTGACGACGACGGCGAGAGCATCCGAGGCACTCGGAGCGTCGGCCACCATCTCGTCGGTGATGCCGTGGACCCTCGCGGCTGCGTCGGGAATCGTGATGCCCGGATTGACCAAACTGGTGACCTCAATGCCGGGCCCATCGAGGAGCGCGTAGCTGACAACGCGATCGCTATGCGGGTCGACGCCGGTGGTCTCGAAGTCAAGTGCGGCGAGGGTCGAACGGTGCCATCCGTGGTGGTCGCCGCGCGCAGGTGCCTTGGGCGAACAGGCAACACACCAGGTGCGCCAGCGCCCGTTGCGGCCGGTGAGTGAGCCGGCGCCAGCAGAGACATGCACGGAACATGCATCGCAGAAGCCGTCGAATCGATTAGCTCTCACAGGCGATCTCCTTCGACGAACACGCTAGACGTCGGCCCCGACAGGAGAGCCGAACGACGTGCGGTCAGTCGTCTGTCGAGGTGTCGGGCTTCTCATCAGGCCCCTCGGCATTGTCGTCGCGGTCTGCCTCGGACGAGTCGTCGGAGAACTGCTTCTTCTCAAGCCGGCTGACCTTGTCGCGGAGTTCTCGCACCTGGCGACGTCGATGACCCAGCCGCATACCCGTGCCGACCACGACAAGCGCGAGCAACAATCCTGCGATCGCACCAGCCGCCGAACCGTTGCGGAACCCCGGAGCCTCGGAGGTCATAATGGCGCGACCGTCTGCGGCGGCTGAGCTCGTGCCGATGGCCACAGCGATGGTCAGCCAGTTCGGAAGGGCGATGATGATGGCCACGAGCACGACAATCGCGCGCCACGTCCAGTTGAAGAAACCCCGGCGAGCTTGGGCAATTAGGAACACCGGAACAAAAGTGAACACAGCCCCGATTCCAAAGCCGTACAGGCTGCCACGCGCGCGCCCGCCCGCCACGTAATCGCCGACGTGCTGGGCCCACCAGCGCGGGAAGAACGCCGCAGCGGCTCCGTAGGCGAGGTATCCGACCGCGACAAGAACGAGAACCAGAACGAGGCGGTTGAGCCACTTGCCAGCCGCGACGCCGCCCTTGTCGTAGCGCCTCTCATCGCGATCGAGCTTCTCGTCGAAGGATTCAGGACGCGGATTCAGCTCCCCCTCATTCATGAGGCCATCCTCCCGTGAACGGGTCCAAAACCGCGGGATGTCACGGTTCCGGCGTGCTGCACAGCCCCTCGCCGGCGGCGGATCGGACGCTCGCTAACCTCGGCCTGTGCGCATCGCCACGTGGAACATCAACTCGGTCCGGACCCGGATCGACCGACTCACCGACTGGCTGCAGCGCGCCGAGGTCGACGTCGTCGCCCTTCAAGAGACGAAATGCCGCGACGATCAGTTCCCGTCACTCGAACTCAGCGCACTCGGGTACGAGGTCGCCCACTTCGGGCTGAACCAGTGGAACGGCGTGGCCGTGTTGTCGCGCGTCGGGCTTGAGGACATCGAGACGGCATTCGCCACCGATCAGCCCCAGTTCGGCGATCCGCCAATTCTCGAGGCGCGTGCCGTCGGGGCTACGTGCGGCGGAATCCGGATGTGGAGCCTCTACATCCCAAACGGCCGAGAACTCGGGCACCCGCACTACGACTACAAGCTCGCGTGGCTCGAAAGCCTCCGCGTCGCAGGCGCCAACTGGCTCGGAGAGAATCCGGACGCACAGATCGCACTGACCGGCGACTGGAATGTGGCGCCGGAGGACGACGACGTGTGGGACATGGAGTTCTTCGCCAACACAACTCACGTCTCCGAGCCCGAACGTGCAGCCTTCCGCGCGGTGGTAGAGGCGGGGTACGCCGATGTCGTCCGGCCCCACACCCCCGGCCCTGGTGTCTACACCTACTGGGACTACAAGCAACTCAGTTTCCCCAAGAAGCGCGGGATGCGAATCGATTTCGTGCTTGCGTCGCCCGCCCTGGCCGAGCGCGTGACCGGCGCTTTCATCGACCGCGAGGAGCGCAAGGGCAAGGGACCGAGCGACCATGCTCCCGTGGTGGTGGAGCTCGACGACTGAACTTCCTCCGCCCGGGGGTTTTCGCTGCGGCAGCGCGCCCCTAGGCTCGGCCCATGAATGACTCTTCCCGCGAGTTCGACGTCGTCATCTTTGGTGCCACCGGTTTCGTTGGTGAACTGACCGCCCGCTACTTGGCTGAACACGCGCCGCCCGGAACGCGCATCGCGCTGGCCGGACGCAGTGAGTCGAAGCTTGAGAAAATCCGCGCGCAGCTTCCCCCGGCCGCGGCCGACTGGCCGCTGATGGTCGCCGACGCCGACTCACCACAGTCACTCGACGCCATGGCGGCACGCGCCCGCGTTGTCTGCACCACTGTTGGTCCGTACCTCAAGTACGGCGAGCCGCTGCTGTCGGCCGTCGCCAACGCGGGCACGGACTACGTCGACTTGACCGGAGAGGTCCCCTTCGTTCGCTACGCGATCGACAAGTACGGCGAGCTCGCGGCCAGCACTGGCGCGCGCATCGTCCACGCGTGCGGCTACGACGCCATCCCGTCGGATCTCGGTGCGTACGCACTGCACCAACGCGTCGACCGCGACAGCGAGGGCACGCTCACCGATACGACTATGGTCGTGGTCAAGCTCCGTGGTGGCGTATCCGGCGGCACCGTCGACTCGATGCGGGTCATTGCCGACCTGGCTCGCGACAAGGACTCGCGCCGCGTGCTCGTCAATCCGCAAGCTCTCTCGTCCGGGCCGGGCGACGATCTGCCGCGCGTGGCCAAGGGCGCCGAACCTTCGGATACCCCGGTCGGCAAGGCATCGGACGTCGATCCGTCGCTGCGCGGAAGCATCGCGCCGTTCCTGATGGCCAGCTACAACACCCGGATCGTTCGCCGCTCCAACTACCTGCTCGGCGGCGCGTACGGAGACAAATTCCGGTACAGCGAGGCCATGCGCGTGGGCCGAAACGCAATTGCGTCGCGCGTCATGGCTGGCGGGATCGCCCTCGGGATGGGCGCGTTCTTCGGCGGGATGGCGATGAAGCCGACACGGCGTGTCCTCGATCGGTTCCTCCCGAAGCCCGGCGAAGGGCCGGACGCCGAGACTCGCGAACGCGGTCTCTTCACGCACAAGACGTTCACGACCACGACGACGGGCAAGAGGTACGTCGCGACGGTGGCTGGCCAAGGCGACCCGGGCTACAAGGCGACGGCGCTGATGCTCGGCGAAGCCGCCCTGACCCTGGCGCTGGATCGGGACAAGTTGCCGGATCGGTTCGGTGTCCTAACCCCGGCCAGTGCCATGGGCGACGCCCTTACCGACCGGCTTCGCGCGGCCGGGATGACCATCCAGACCGAGCCGCTGGACTGACTACTCGCCTGCCAAGAACTCCAGCGCGTCTCGGTAGCCGTCGACTCCCCTGCCGGTTATGACCGTCGCGGCGTGCGGCGTGACGACTGAGGTGTGGCGGAACTCCTCGGGCCGCTGCCCGGGATCAGAGATGTGGACTTCGACCAATGGGGCCGTCAATTGTCCGCATGCGTCGAACAGCGCGTATGAGTAGTGCGTCCAGGCGCCGGCGTTCAGGACCACCGGTGATCCGCTGTCAGCCGCGTCGTTGAGCCAGTCGAGCAACTCGCCTTCGTGATTCGTTTGGCGGACGTCGACATCGAGTCCGAGTTCGCGACCCCATCCCATGCACAGATCGACGAGTTCGTCGTACGTGGTTGACCCATAGATCTCCGATTGTCGGCGACCGAGTCGGCGCAGATTCGGACCGTTGAGGACGAGGACGGTCATCTCACCTCACCTGAACGATCAACGCGCCGGCTGGGCCCGGCGCACTCAAATCGTACGCGTCTGGGCCCATGAGCTCGGCTGCATCTCCTGGCCCCAGCGGCGATCCGCCCACGGTGTATTCGCCGCGAGCAACATGGACGTAGGCGGGCCCCATGATCTTGATGGATTCCGTGGCAACGACGATCGTGACCGGAGAGTGGTCAGACTCGATCGTCGTAGCCGCGCTCTCCAACGCATGGCTCTCGTAGGTCGGCTCACCGTGGTGATCGGATCGCAGCATCAGTTGGAGGAACCGCAACGGGTCTGACCTCGATGCATTGTGCTCGGAGTGCTGCACACCGTCGCCGGCGCTCAGCCATTGCGCGACGCCCGGCTCGATTACGCCCCGCGATCCGGTGGTGTCTTCGTGCGCGAGTGCGCCCTCCAGGACCCACGTGACAATTTCGACGTCGGCGTGGAAGTGAGTCTCGTATCCGCCGCCGGGTGGGACGTTCTCCTCATTGAGCGCGATGATCGGGCCGAAACCCACGTTGCCCGGGTCGTAGTGCCGGCCGTAACTGAAGGAATGGAAGGTGGTGATGCCGTCCTGATCGGTGCGGAATCGGTCGCCGGCTCGCCGGATTTCGACCTGTTCACCGCCACCCACGGCTCCATCCTGCCCCGTGGGGCCTGGTCGCGACAGACTATGCTGGCTCGCGGTTCCGGCCCCCATCGTCTAGCGGCCTAGGACGCCGCCCTTTCACGGCGGTAGCACGGGTTCGAATCCCGTTGGGGGTGCAAAGTGACGAGGTCCGCGGCCCCGCAGCCGAGACGACGACGGAACCTACGCGCTCAGCGCATCAGCTGAATCGCCCGGCCTCGACACGAGGGCAGCGTCGAAGTCAATCGACGTCACGAGGCGGAACACCGACCGCGACTGCGATGCCTCGGCGCATTCGACGACCACGAGCCGATCAGGACCACTCGTCGCTGCTTGGACGCTGAGATCGTCGATCCCACTCAACAGCCCGACGATCAACTCTTGCGAGTTGGCGTCAGTCACGCTGTAGATCTGGACACGCCGCTGCGGCATCACCATGTTGTTCCCCCGAACAGATTCCCGCACAGTCCTACACCAGGTGCGCTGGCTCCACCAGACCAGAGCTCCTTTCGTGAGACGGCTTTCGCGATGCCGAATACTGGCGCATGTGACCGCCGACGTCTCCGGAGCCGGACGCTTTGCTCCGTCACCCTCGGGTGATCTCCACGTCGGCAATTTGCGCACTGCTTTGCTGGCGTGGCTTTGGGCACGGTCGACTGGACGCCGATTTCTGTTACGCATCGAGGATCTCGACCGCGTCCAGGCCGGCGTCGAAGAGCGTCAACTCGCTGACCTGCGTGCCATCGGACTCGACTGGGACGGGCCCGTTGTAAGGCAAAGCGAACGCCAGCGCATGTATGACAACGCTGTGGAACGGCTGCGTGCTGACGGACGCACGTATCCGTGTTTCTGTACTCGGCGCGAGATCCTGGATGCGCCCAGCGCGCCTCACGCGCCGCCCGGTTCATATCCCGGTACCTGCCGCGACCTCACAGCTTTCGAACAGGAGAGGCGCTCTGCCGAGCGCCCCGCAGCGGTCCGTCTCAGCGCCGACGTTGACTCATGGACGATCACCGACGAACTGCATGGCAGGTTTACCGGGGCCGTCGACGATTTCGTGCTTCGGCGTAATGACGGGGTGCCCGCTTACAACCTGGCCGTCGTCGTCGACGACTCCGAGCAAGGCGTCGATCAGATCGTCCGCGGTGACGATCTCCTGACATCTGCGCCGCGGCAGGCCTATCTCGCTTCGCTTCTCGGATACCCGGATACGACCTACGTTCACGTCCCACTCGCGCTGAATTCCTCCGGCGTCCGGTTGGCCAAACGGGACGGTGCGGTGACCCGTGAGGCTCTCGAATCGCGCGGCGTCGATGTCTTCCACGTGATCGCCGAATCGCTCGGAATCTCCGGCTCGAGGCCAGCCGATTTGTTGGGGTCGTTCGATCCCATTCGGACCCCGCGCGACCCGTGGCTCTTCGTGCCGCCGACGTGAGATCAGCGGCTTGGTCCGCTTTGGTCGGGGCTTTGGGGGTGCGGTAGAGTCGCGGTCGCATCTTGGCCCCGTGGCGCAGTTGGTTAGCGCGCCGCCCTGTCACGGCGGAGGTCGCGGGTTCGAGTCCCGTCGGGGTCGCCACGTGTGCCCACCGATCGTCAGTGAAAGCCGACGGGAGGTGCCCGGCCAGGTAGCTCAGTTGGTACGAGCGTCCGCCTGAAAAGCGGAAGGTCGTCGGTTCGACCCCGACCCTGGCCACTGGATTAGAGTGAATTATCGCAACTCGCAAGGCCGTTCTCGGCCAGATGGCCTAGTTGGATCTGAGTGGGCTAACGGACGCTCGTGTGAGTCCGGGCCCACAAGTGATGAGTGGGTCTCCCGCGGCGTCTTATAACGGCAGGCCAGACGGTGCGATGTCCAACGCATTCGGCTGCCCTGCGGCGTAAAGCACGGCGTCGGCCTTCCGGGTCGGTTCGAGAGCGGCGGGGTGGTACAGCCCTTGGATCGGCGCGGGCGCCTTGCTGGATCCGCTGCGCGTGAGGATTGCGTTTGTTGCCTCACGCCCGGCCTCGTTCGCGCCTTCCATGGTGGCGAGGTCCACGTTGGTGCGGACGTAGTCAGAAGCCAGAAAGAGATTCGGGATCTGCGTGGTCGCGCGTGGGCGATCATCGAGCGAGCCCGCCGTGTTGATGAGGAGTGGCTCGCTGTTTGCCGCACGCTTGCCGGCTCCTTGCGGCCATGTAATCGCGGGGTCGAGGAAGTAACTCTCCAGCATGTCGTCGGACAGGATCGTCTTCTGTTTGCTGTTGAGCGAGCGTTTCATTTGTGCCCAAGTTTCCCGGGCGATCTGCTCCGGTGTGCAGTCCGCGGCCGGCTTCCCGTACAGGATGCCGGGCGTGAACCAGTCGGAGATGTCGACGGAGTAGATGTCCCTGGCTCGGCCATTTCCGTAGCTCTTGGCGATGTCCCGGCGCCAGAAGAGTCCTTGGTCGATGGACGTGAGGGCCCACGGAGTGTCGAGGAAGGCAACGTGTCCACGGATGGGTACCGACGGCGGCTTGTTGAGGAAGTACTGGATGCCGTTCATCCAGTCGGTTTTCAGGTGCCGGAGACGGGCCAGTTGGGGAGCAGCCTGCAGGACGGTTGAGCTCAGCAGCCGGGTCATCTGCTCGACTGGCATGGCGCCGACGTACCAGTCGGCGTGCACAGTGGCGGTCGCTCCAGTGATGCCCTGACCCGCTGCGTTGGTTGGTTGTAGGACGACGCCATCGATCCGGCCATTGCGCATGACCAGACTCTGGGCCCGCCGGCCGGAGATGAAGGTGACTCCGAGCGATTTGAGGTGGGTGACCCACGGGTTGATCCAAGCCTCGTTTGTCGGAAGGTCGAGCAACCGGTCAGCAGATCCATAACCGCTTTCGGCGGCGACTGCGGGGTTGTTCTGTGCCATCAGCGCGTAGATGAATGCCTCGCCCATGAGGGCGACGGTCCGCGCGGAGGCGACCGCGCCCTTCGCAGCCACCAGCGACTTCGTCAATCCGGAGCCGAATACGGTCTGATACGTGGGCGAGAAGTTGTCGGAGTTCGTGAATTCAGACCACGAGACGTATTCCCACTGCCCGAAGCGTCGTTGGTCGGAGCTGGTCACGAATACCAGCATCTTTCGGACGAAGTACTCAATCTCGTTGGCCGGAACCTTCGCCGCAATCCCCATCGCCGTGATGAGACTGGTGAAACCCTCGTTAAAGCCATCTGGGTTCAGACTCGGCAGGTACCAGAGCTGCCCGCCGTTGGGCATCGTGAGGACTTCCTGTTTCGCGTCGACCAGGTGATCGAACACGCCACCGTCCTGCCCCGACACCGGAATGCGGCGCATCGTGTCGGGGATGTTCTTGTAGAACCCCGGGAAGAATCGGAAGCCGTGCTCGCCCGGAAGGTTGGCCCGGCCCCCAGTCCCCGTCCCTGCCACCGGGATGCTGCGCGCCTTGCCGCCCAGCGCCTTGGGCTCGACAACCGTCACCTGAAACCCGCGTTGTGCGAGTTCGTGGGCCGCGGTGAGTCCACCAATCCCGCCGCCCAGGACCAACACGGTGCGACGAGTCTGGAGAAGAGCGGCTGCTCTGGTGGGAGTCGAGAGCGCCAAGCCCAGGCCCGCTCCGGCCGACGTGGCCACCCGGATGAACTCCCGGCGTGACCGGGGAGTGGGATCGGTGTCCGACATGCTGCATCCTGGGCTGGTCTGTGAATTCGAGAGGGAATCTGGGGTCTGACCCTATTTCTGAGAATGACCAGTGTCAACTATGATTCGGAGCATGACGAGCACAGGCGTCCGCGAGGATGCCGAGACCGGGGTACACCGCTCTTACCGCGGTATCCCGGCAGCCGACCGAGTCGCAGCGCGCCGGGACGGCCTGCTAGCCGCTGGACTTGAGCTCCTGGGGACGCGAGGCGTCTCCGACACGCGCGTTGAAGACGTCTGCGCAGAGGCAGGGCTCACCAGGCGGTACTTCTACGAGAGCTTCTCGTCGTTTGAGGAGTTCACCAATGCGGTGCTCGACAAGGCAATTGCCGACCTCACCGAAATCGTCGTCCCCGTGGTGGCCGAGAGCGGGTGGCGTCGGCCGCGGCCAGGCATCGAGGCTTTCTGCAAGACGATTCTGGACGACCCTCGTCTTACCCGGCTCATCGTCGTTGAGCTGCACTCCGGCGAGTTGGTGTCTCGGCGTGCCGAGTTGATCGACTTGGCTGTCGACCTCTGGCTCGCGTCTGATCCCGCAACCGACAAGGACCCGAAGTACCTGGCCAGCCAGCGCTTGCTGGCGCATTCCATGGCCGGAGTGGTCTTCGAGGTTGCCCTGGCTTGGGTTGCGGGGCGCATTGAGCTTTCGCAGCAGGAAGTCATCGACCACTTCGTTCGGATCTTCGAACGGATAACGCCGCGGCAAGAGGGCCCGTCCAGTAGCGGCTGACGTTATCCGCCTGATAGTGGCTCAGGCGATTCACGCCCACCTCGTCGGGAAACCCTGGGGATCCCCTGCTCGGAGCGAAGTGGAGAGCTTGAGGCGTCGACCCCGACCCAGGCCACACGATCTGTGAGTGACAAGTGTCACGTGATACCACCAGAGTTCCATTTCGGCGTGCCGGTCGGCATCTGGGCGCTATCGTCCTTGGAGGGGGCCGAGCGTAGGAGTTCCAGTGGACGGTCCCGTGCGGAAGCGAATGGTCTCCGTCATGGCGGTTGTGGCTCTGGCTTCGTCGTCGGCGCTTGCCGGGTGTGACGTGGCGGCGCTGCGGAAGAGCCATAACACTCCGGAAACCCATGCCCGAGTTGAATCCAAGGCACCTGCCGACCTCAAGGCAGCTGGAGTCGAGTACCTCCGCATCGTGAAGCCCGGAAATGACTACGCAGAGAAAATGGCCAACGTGTCGATTAGCACCCCGGCAGAAGCGCGCAAGGACTGTCAGACAATGGCCGACCTGCTCGCGGACCAGATCCGCGAGCTGCATGCGTACACCTGGCCCACTCCAAAGGTTGATTCCCTGATACAGACTCTCATTGACGAGACGGCCAGGGAGCGGAGCGTCTGGTTGGGGTGCACGTCAGCCACGTCCCTCAGCGAGTACGACAACGCGGGGACGGCCGTTGACAATCTGCCAGCCACCGGCACGACCGACTTGATTCGACTGGAGTTGAATCTTCCACCGGTGCCAGCGGTGACAGGATCTTCCCGCCAATGACCGAGGCCTCTGCCCGACAGGCTCCCCGCTCCACGCCCCGGCAACCACACCCGCCCGATGTTCCGATGCCGCGCCCTTCGGGGTGGTATCGACAGCCGGACGGAGGCCACAGATGGTGGGACGGACGAGAGTGGACCAGCCACGTTCGGGCTGAGGGCACGCCCACGGCCGAAAAAAGCACAAACTCCGGGTTGGCCGTTCGGACTGAGGACACGCGCACGGCCATGAAAGGCACCAACTCCGGCTTGGCCGTTCAGGCCCTTCGCCCAGGCGCGAACCTGAACATTTCTGCGCAAGCCCGGACCGCCCTACTGGCGATTGGCCTGGCGCTGATCTTCCTGCTCTTCGCCCGCGCGATCATCCCCAACGACGTGCAGGCCGATCAGGTCCCCGCAAACACCACACGGTCCAGCGGCCCAGCCCCCGCTGCGCCAGAGCCAAGTCCGACATGGAGCAACGTCGACGACGGCAAGCGCACCGTCGTTGGCGATGGCGGCACCACTCCCGGCGGTGGCCGGTTCTGGCGACAAGACCGGGGATAAAGCGAGCGCAAACACTCGCTCCCCCGAGTCCGCCGGCGAGTCGCTGGGGTGATCAACTATCGGACGCTCGGTGCTGCCTTGCCAATTCGTCGCGCGATCTCGAGGAACCAGTACAACTCCGGATAAATGGCCGCCTTACCGGTGGTGATCAGCCCGACGGAAAGATCCCGCTGTGGGTCCGCCCAGCCCATGATGTTGATCCAGCCGAGGTGTCCAAACGCCTTGGTGGTGTCCGGGCCATACAGGCTGATCACCTTGCCGCCCAGCATGAATCCCTGGCTGAACGCGATGGGCAAGCCGAGGTTCAGGTCAACCTCGAGGTGAGATTGCGCGATGCGTGCGCGCCGGATGGTTCGCGGATCCATGACGCGCACCCCGTCCAATTCGCCGCCGCGTAGCAACATCTCATAGAAGCGACCCAACTCATTGGCGGTGCTGACGCCGTTTGCCGCGGGCATCACCGCGGTGAGGAATCGCGGGTCGTTCGACATTCGCGTGGCTTCGTCCGGGTGAAGCCCCAGAGCCCGGGTGAGGAAGGTGCTGATCGGCGGAAGGAGGATCGGGCCGGTCGGGTACGCGAGACCGACGGCAGGCACGTCCTCCGGCGCGACGCCGTAGTTCATCCAGCGAAATCCCAAGGGGTTGAGGATCTTCTCGGCCAGGACATCACGGATCGAACGACCGGTGATTTCGCGGACGACCTCTCCGAGCAGATTCCCGCCGGAGACCGCGTGATAGGCCTGCCGCTTTCCAGCGCGGGTCAACGGTTTGGCCGCGTACATCAGTTCGCGCTGGGATTCCCAGTCGTTGATCGTGTCGAGGTCGAATGCGTCGCGGGGGATGTTCGGGATGCCGGCTCGATGGGAGAGGACGTGTCCGATCGTGATCGCGGACTTGCCATTCCGTGCGAACTCTGGGAGGTATTCGGCGACGGGGTCGCCAATCTTCAGCATCCCCTGCTCGTCGAGCAGATGAATCAACGCGGCTGTCGTTCCCTTCGTGGCCGAGAAGACACAGAAGGGCGTCTCAGGAGTCGCGAGCTCCTTGGGGGTCTCGGGT
>Ga0081455_10003049_pt1 | contig 19511 bp, 17 predicted proteins | sample TabmetS3T2R1_FD_70207 | JGI IMG/M metagenome (GOLD analysis project Ga0081455, IMG submission 70207) | Tabebuia heterophylla rhizosphere microbial communities from the University of Puerto Rico - S3T2R1 | ecosystem: Host-associated > Plants > Roots > Rhizosphere ... | reverse complement strand
GCCCAACGCAACCGCTGATGCCGCCTCCACGTCCTCCGGTGTGAGCCGGGCCCACACCGGGTACAAGGTCGTCAGCCAGCCGAACAGGGTGCAGTCGAACGCCCAGCCGCGGGTCATCCACTGGTAGAAGTGGTGGTGGGTGTTGATCAGGCCCGCCGTGATGATGTCGCCGTCGACTCGGACGATCTGGTCGCCCGGCTCATCCGGCACCGAGCCGACCGCGGTGATCCGTCCGCCGACCATCGCCACGTCTCCCGGCCAGCGGGCCCCCCGCAGCACTAATCGACTCACTGGGGCACGTCCTGGGATTCCGCAGACCCCTCCGGTCGGGTCAACGTCACCCGGCCAGCTGCTCCTCGAGTGGCTCCTCCTCGACGATGTCGAGCAGGCGGAGGTTGGCGATCTTGGCGATCTCCACTAACGCGGTGGCCTGCTCGGCGGCAGGGGAGTTCTGGAGACGGGCGTTGCCCGCCCTGAGGATTGTCTCTTTGGTGTTCTCGCGGATGGCGATGATCAGCGGGAAGCCGAACTTCTTCCGGTACGCGGAGGTGAGATCGCTGAGGTTGTTGATCTCGTCGCTGTCGAGGCGGTCGAGTCCGGCGAACGCCTGGTCTTTCACCGACAGCACCGATGCCGTTGTGTCCGCACGGAACACACTGCCGATATCCGGATACGACTGGATGAGCTCGAGCTGCTTGTCTGCTGGTGCCTCGAACAGGACGTCGTGGAAGGCCCGCCGCAGCGCGTACACATCCTCGAACGGGTGGGCGTCGTAGGCCTGCTCGGCGATCCAGGGCGGGCCTTGGAAGAGCCCGCCGAACTCAGCGACGAACTGGTGGCGCTCCATCTGGTTGACCTGGTCGATGCTGAGCACGTCGTCGTGCTGCGGGGTGGGAAGCACCTTGGTCACCAGGTTGCTATTGCCACCCCATACGTTGAAGATCAGGTTCAGCAGGATCGCGGTGATGCTGCCCATGGTGATGCCGCTGTTGATGATCGTTCGTACGCCTTCGGGGAATTCGGCGAAGATCGTCGGGTAGACCGTCGGTGTGATCGCCATCGCCAGGCTGATCGCCAGGATGATCACGTTGCGCTCGTCGTGGAAGTCCACGCGGCGCAGGATCTGGATCCCGACCACAGCAACGGTGCCGAAGAGGGCGAACGCGGCTCCGCCCAACACTGGCGGCGGGATGGCCGCGACGGCTGCCCCCACCTTGGGGAAAATGCCGATGATCATCATGAACAGGCCGGCGGTCGCGACCACATAGCGGCTCTTGACCTTGGTCAACCGGACCAGGCCAACGTTCTCGGCGAAGCAGGTGTATGGGAACGAGTTGAGGATCCCGCCGAGCGTCGTGGACAGACCGTCGGCACGCAGCGCACGTGCCACGTCATTCTTGTCGACCGGCTTGTCAACGATGTCGGCACACGCGAAGACGTCACCGGTGGTCTCGACCATGGTGATCAGCATGACGATGACCATCGCGATGATCGCTGCAGCGTTGAAGGTCGGTACTCCGAAGTGGAACGGGGTGGTCACGCCAAACCAGGCCGCGTCCCCAACCCGGCTGAAGTCGGTGAAGCCGAAGATCGCCCCGACGGCCGTGCCGACGACAAGCCCGATGAGAACAGCGATCGTCGCCACGAATCCCTTGAAGAACCGGTAGAGCGCCAGGATGAACACCAAGGTGAAGCCGGACAGCGCGAGGTTGCGCAACGCGCCGAATGTCGGCGGCTCAGTGAACTGGCTTGCGCCGCCCCCACCGGCGTCCAGGGCAGCCACCGAGAGTAAGACGACACCGATGATCGTGATGACGGAGCCGGTGACCACCGGCGGGAACAGCCGGATGAGGTTGGCGAAGAACGGTGCGACCACGAAGGTGACGATCCCGGCGATGATGACGGCGCCGAAGATCGCCCGTAACCCAGGCACGCCCCCGCCCTCGGCCAGCCCGATGCTGATCATCGGAGAGACGGCGGCGAAGGTGACGCCCTGCAGCAGGGGCAACCGCACGCCAATCTTCCAGAAGCCGATTGTCTGGATGATCGACGCGATCCCACAGGTGAACAGGTCCGCGTTGATCAGATATCCCAGCTGCTCCGGAGACAGACCGATCGCACTACCGAGCAGGATCGGGACGATCACCGCACCTGCGTAGAACGCGAGCACGTGCTGGAACCCGTAGACGGCCAGCTTGGGTACCGGCAGCAGTTGGTCAACGGGGTGCTTGACCGCGGGTTTCTCCTCAGTTTGTGCGACGTCCTGCGCCATGATCGTCCTCCCCTTCTGCGCCGCGGCTGGCAGAGTCGCGACCCACTGATGGTCGTTGGTTCGATTCAGCCGGTCGAAGTGGCTGGTTCAGCGTTGAAGATCGCGGCGAGGGTCGTCGGTCTGGCAATGAGCATGGTGACCCCTTCTCCGCGCGCGGGCGCCGCTCACACGAGCATTCCGCTCAGTTTCCGTAATGCGAAAGAAGCATTCCACTACCGGGCCGACCGTACCTCCGAGCCCGCCACGGCGTCAAGGCTCAGCAGCCCGCGGACCTTCTGGTGTTGGCGTGCGCACTTAGCCGGCCCGCGCCCGGGTCGTGGCTGGCTCGTCTAGGCCGTCGGAACGGCTGGGGCATGCTCCTCCTCTTGGTGGCCGTGGAGTGGCTCCAGGTCCTCCGGGTTGAGCAGCCGAAATGCCAGGGCAGCAAGCGCACCGCCGGCGAAGTTGGCAACCAGATAGATCCAGATGGCAGACCAGGAGAACAGCCCAATTGCGGATGCCGCGATGGCAACAGCCGGGTTGAACGCTCCTCCGCTGAGGCTTCCGACCGACGCGGCTCCAGCAAACACAGTGAAGCCGATTGCGAGTCCGTAGAAAGAGTTGTCGGGGTGATCTTTGCTAGTCGCGACGTTGAGGACCACGAACGCCAGCAAGAAGGTGAAGCAGAGCTCCGCAAGGAGTGCGACGGCGATCTCTCGGCCGCCGGTGAACGACAGCGCCTCAACCGAGTCGGGAGCTATGATCAGGCGCGCAGCCCCGGCACCAAGCAGCCCGCCAACGATCTGCACCCCGAAGTAGGGCAGCACATCGGTGCCGCTCACCCGGCCGCGTAGAAACACCGCGAGGGTTACCGCCGGGTTGTAATGGCCTCCTGAGATATGCCCCCCTGCGAAGACCAGTGCGGCAAGAGCGCCACCGATGGCCAATGGAGCCAGACTCGACTGACTCAACACAACGCACCCGATCGTCAGAACTAAGCCGAAGGTGCCAACAAACTCGGTGATATATCGACGCATGTCTCACTCTTACATGACTTGCTCTTACATGACTTGCGATTGAGGCGTGGTCACGACATCGCAGGCTCAAGCATCGATACCAAGCAGCCGGCGCAGCTGTCTGACGTGACCGACCGGTTGCACGCGGTACATCGCCAGCTCAACTCGACCGTCCTCATCGATGACGAACGTTGATCGCAGTGGGCCGACGACGGTCACATCGCCCACAGTCTTTTCTCCCCAGGCCCCGTACGCGGCATGGACCTTACCGCCACGATCAGCAAGCAGCGGAAAGGTCAATGCCTCCTGCTCCCGAAACTGCACCAGCTTCTCCGGTTCATCCGGCGAGACGCCCAGCACCGTATAGCCGACGCCCTTCAAGGACGCCAGGTTGTCCCGGAAGTCGCACGCCTCCGCTGTGCACCCCGTCGACATCGCCGTGGGATAGAAATACAAGATCACTTTCAGGCCCCGGAAGTCATCGAGCGAGACGTCTTCTCCATTGGCATTTGGCAAAGTGAACTCAGGCGCTGTGCTACCCGGCTCGAGCTGCACGGTCATGTCAACCCCCGGCAAGGGCGTTCCGTAGGGCCTTGGGCAGGTCGGCGAGCGTCTTGGCCGGCCGATTGGCGATCGCCTTGTCGGCGTCCCCTCCGGTGAGCCCGGCGTCTTCGGCGAGCACGGCCTTGGCGTGGCTCTCCGGCAGCAGGTTGAACCAGCGAACGGCGAGGTCCTCCCGTCCGCTGGCGGACAGGTCGCCCCACAGCCGTACCCGGGCCATTCCACCGTCGGGGTAGACGTCCAGCCGGACGTGTGTCAGCTCTGGTCCTGCTGGCAGCCGGAACCGGTGTCGGGTGTCGGGTTGCATCCGTACGCGGGGAAGGATCTCGACCCACGCGGTTGCCTCCTCCGGGTTCGCGATCCGCGTGTCACAGCCCTTCAGGCTGGCCCAACCCGGGGCATTACCCAAGAAGTAACTCGTATCGAGTTCAGCGAGCCGTACGGCACCGGGTCCGGCAAGCGCGAACTCGACCCAGTCATTCGCCTCGTCACGACGGCGGGAGGTCTCCCAGCCCTCCCCCATGAGGCGTGCCTGGCCGGGCGAGATGAGGTTGCTGGGCGAGGAGTAGAACATGTTGCTGCAACCGCTGATCGTGCCACCATTCTCCAGCGCCGCCAGGTCCACCGTTCCCGTGCTGAGATAACGCGGGTCCGGAACCGCGTCGCCGTGAACCCTCAACCGGGCTACGCCGCCGTCAGGGTATTGGCACAGCCGCACGTGGGTAATCCGCTCGCCCTGGTCAACGACGTACGCATTACGAAAGTGGCCCTTCGCGGGCGCCTTCGGCACCAGGGCGGTCCATTCGGCGGCATTGAGTTCGTCGGGAGAGGGATGGCCGTCGAGCGCTGCGCCCTCGACAGAGATTTCCGGCGGGTAGTTCCCCTTGAAAAAGGCGGTGTTGACGACGACGCCACGAATGACCCCGGGTACGCCAAGCCGGACCAGCGCCCAGTCATGACCGGGCTCCCGCCGGCGACGCGTTTCCCAGCCGTCGTAAATCTGCCCCTTGTGCCCGAAGGTGTACGTCGAGTAGCTGGGCTCCTCGACCTTGATCAGGTTCTCCCGCTCAGCGAAGAGCTCGTCGTTGGCCCAGACAACGCTGCCGCCGAGGGCACGTGACGCCAAATCGGGGAAGCGGGTGAACTCCGGCTCCGGCTGGTCGGATCCAGGGGCATCGGGATTTTCTACGTCGGTGCTCATGCCTCTCCTCGGCTGATCAGGTGGCCTTGTGGATTGTCCCCGGTAACTTGTTGGCCGCGTAGCCAGGTGCTACGAACCACACCGGCTAGTGGGCGGTTGGCGTACGGGGTGATGGGGTTGCGATGGTGCAGCCGGCTCGGGTCGACGACGAAGGCCTGGTCGGGTGCGAAGACGGTGAAGTCGGCCTGATAGCCGCGCTCGATGCGGCCCTTCTCTTGCAGGCCAGCTAACTGGGCTGGGCGTTCGGCCATCCAGCGCACGACGTCAATGAGTGTGTACCCGCGCAGCCGCGCTTGGGTCCAAACGGCCGGCAGAGCTACCTCAAGCGAGGAGATGCCGCCCCAGGCGGGTCCGAACTCGCCAAGCTCACGGCGCTTGAGCTCGACGGTGCACGGGGAATGGTCAGAGACAATGCAGTCGATGTCGCCGCGGTCGAGCGCTTCCCACAGCTCCTCCCGGTTGTCAGCTTCCCGGATCGGCGGACAGCACTTGAACTCCGTGGCGCCATCGGCGATGGACTCGGCCTCGAAGAACAGGTAGTGCGGGCAGGTCTCGACGGTGATCGTCACCCCATCGCGACGAGCGGTGCGGATCATCGGGACGGCGTCGGAGCTGGATAGGTGCAGCAGGTGTACCCGCGCCTTGGTGTAGCGGGCTGCCTCGATGACGTGAGCGATGGCGACGTTCTCCGCGCCGCGCGGCCGGGAGGCCAGGAAGGCCGCATACCGCTTACCGTAAGGATCGGGGGCTCGCGAGATCGACTTGGAGTCCTCGGCGTGCACGATCATGAGGGCGCCGTACGTGCGCAAGACAGCCAGGTACTCCTCGAGCTGGTCCTCGTTGAGAAACGGAAATTCCTCAACTCCGGAGTGCAGCAGGAAGCATTTGAACCCGAAGACGCCGGCATCGTGCAGCCCACGCAGATCCGTGAGGTTGCCCGGAATGGCTCCACCCCAGAAGCCCACGTCGACGTGGCACTTGCCACGCGCAGCGTCACGCTTGACCTCCAAGGCCTCGACGGTGCAGGTCGGGGGCACGCTGTTGAGCGGCATGTCGATGATGGTGGTGATCCCACCGGCGGCAGCCGCACGGGTCGCCGTCTCGAAACCCTCCCAATCGGTGCGCCCGGGCTCGTCGACATGGACGTGCGTATCGACCATGCCCGGCAGCAACACTTCGTCATCACTGAGCTGCACGGTCTGCTCGCCCGTGAGATCAGCCTCCAGCAGTTCGATTGCCGCCACGTGACCGTCGCGTACCCCGACGCAACGCGGCACCTCCCCAGCCAACGTGATGGCTCGGGGAGCTCGAATCACCAGGTCGTACTCAGCCACCGCGCCCTGCTCAACTGCTCATGCTGGCCCGGTAGGCGCGCCATCCGCCGTACTCGGAAATGTCTTTCAGCCCCTCGCCGGACTCGTAAAAGTTGGCCCGCACGAGCACGACCAACGCCGACGACCCGTCCTCCAGCTCCACGACGCCGAGCTCCAGCTCAGGCGGCTCAGCCGGTATGAACCGGTCGCGGATCACGTCCAGCGGCACCTCATAGAGCTCCCCCGCGATGCTGACGCCGCCGTCCTCCACCAGCCACAGCCCTGGAAACTCGTCGCGGACCGAGAAGAACCGGTACCGAGGGGCAGTACGCGCCTCGCCGAGGAATGGCAGGCCCTCGATGCTGTAGTGCACGTCACCTCCACGCATCCCTCCGCCGTTGACGAATAGCGGCACGCTGGTCATGTCTCCTCCTGTCGGTCCTGACAGCCAGTCCCGGGCCAGCGCCCGCGCTCGCTGTTCCAGCAGCGGCCCGGCCTCGGTCAAGCAGCGCTGAAGATCAGGTTCTATGTCGGTCAGCGCGTACGCCTGTTGGATGCCGGCACTGCGCAATCGGTCGATGGTCAGTAACGATCGACCGCACACAGCCACCACCGGAACGCCCGCCGCAGCCGCAGCCGTGGCCACACCAACCGGAGCCTTGCCACTCAGTGTCTGTTCGTCCAGTGAGCCTTCCCCCGTGATCACCAGCCGGGCGCCCCGGAGCTTCTCGTGAAAGCCCAGCAGATCCAGAATCAGCTCAATGCCTGGCTGGAGCTCCGCACCGAGTACGGCCATGGCCCCAAAACCCACTCCACCGGCCGCCCCCGCTCCAGGACGCTCGTGGAAGGGGTCTGCAGCCGATTCGGATTCTGCAGAAGGGGCGGACGCGGCGACAAGGCTGGCCCACCGGCTGAGGGCAGCGTCAAGCAACTCGACGTCCTTCGGGCCTGCGCCCTTCTGCGGGCCGTATACAGCTGCCGCACCTTGCGGACCGGTCAGAGGGTTGTCGACATCGCTGGCCACGATGAGCCGAGCCTCGGCCAGCCTCGGATCCAGGCCGGTCAGGTCAACTCGGGCCAGTCGGGCCAGCGCGCCGCCGCCGCGCGGAAGCTCTTCACCGGCCGAGTCGAGCAGTCGCCCGCCCAAGGCCTGCACCATCCCGGCGCCTCCGTCGGTGCTGGCGCTTCCTCCGATGCCGAGCACGATCGTGTGACATCGGTGTTCCAAGGCCGCTCGGACGACTTCGCCGGTGCCGTACGAACTGGCCTCCAGCGCCGCGAGCCGGCCGTGCGGTAGCCGCCCGAGTCCGGACACATCGGCCATTTCGACCACGGCAACTCCGTCGCGTGTCGCGAATGCTGTTTCAACGGGCTCGCCGGTTGGTCCCTCCGCGTGTACCGGAACCCGCTCGAACTCGGCAGCGAGCGCGGCGTCCACCGTTCCGTCGCCGCCGTCGGCTACGGGCGCCAGCACGACCGGTACTTGTGGGGCCTCGGCCTCGATTCCTGCGGCGATCCGCTCGGCCACCTCTCGCGCGGTCAGCGAGCCCTTGAACTTGTCGGGGGCGGCGAGAACATGCATGCCAGCGCTCTCGGTCGCTTCAGTCCAGTAGGGCGATAGCGGTCGGCGCCTGGTCGGGTGAGACAGCAAGCTCTTCGAACTCGACGACGTTGTCCAGCTCAGTGCCCATGGAGATGTTGGTGACCCGCTCCAAGATCACCTCGACGACGACCGGGACGCGGAATTCCGCCATCAGCTTCTTCGCCTCTTCGAACGCCGGCAGCAGCTCGTCGGGCCGCTGGACTCGGAGTGCCTTGCAACCCAGGCCCTCGGCGACCTTGATGTGGTCGACGCCATAGCTACCGATCTCTGGTGCATTGACATTGTCGAACGACAGTTGGACGGCGTAGTCCATCTCGAAGGCACGCTGCGCTTGACGGATCAGCCCCAGGTAGGAGTTGTTCACCACTACGTGGATGTACGGCAGGTTGAACTGCGCCCCGACGGCCAGCTCCTCGATCATGAACTGAAAGTCGTAGTCACCCGACAGTGCGACGACGGTGGCGTCCGGATCTGCCACACAGACGCCTATGGTCGCCGGGATCGTCCATCCCAGCGGGCCGGCCTGGCCGCAGTTGATCCAGTACCGGGGTTTGAACACATGCAGGAACTGGGCTCCGGCGATTTGTGAGAGGCCGATGGTGCTGACGTACCGGGTGTCCCTTTCGAACGCGAGGTTCATGTCCTGGTACACGCGCTGCGGCTTGATCGGGACGTCATCGTAGTGCGTGCGACGCAGCATGGTCCGCTTGCGTTCGGCACACTCATCGACCCACGCCTTGCGGTCGTGCAGCCGGCCCGCGGTCTGGCGCTCCTTCGCCACCTCAACGAAAAGGGCCAGCGCAGCACCGGCATCGGACACGATGCCGTAGTCGGGCGGAAATACCCGCCCGATCTGAGTCGGCTCGATATCGACGTGTACGAACTTCCGGCCTCGCCGGTAGAGCTCCAGCCCGCCAGTGTGGCGGTTTGCCCACCGGTTTCCGATACCGAGGACGAAATCCGACGCCAGCAGCGTGGCATTGCCGTACTGATGCGCGGTCTGCAGCCCCGCCATGCCGACCATCAGCGGGTGGTCGTCAGGGATTGTGCCCCAGCCCATCAGTGTCGGAATGACGGGAACACCGATCGTCTCGGCGAACTCCACCAGCTCCTCAGACGCGTCCGCATTGATAATGCCGCCGCCAGCGACGATGATCGGGCGCTCGGCCTCGCCGAGCATGTCGAGCGCCTTCTCTACCTGGGCTCGGGAGGCGGTCGGCTTGTAGGCCGGCAGCGGCGTATAAGTGTCCGGGTCGAACTCGATCTCCGTCATCTGTACGTCGAAAGGCAGGTCGATCAGGACAGGCCCGGGCCGCCCCGAGCGCATCAGATGGAAGGCCTGCTGGAAGACGCCCGGCACCTGAGCCGCCTCCAGCACGGTGACGGCGAGCTTCGTCAGCGGCTTGGCGATGGCCGCGATGTCGACCGCCTGGAAGTCCTCTTTGTGGAGCCTGGCGACCGGCGCCTGGCCGGTGATGCAGAGGATCGGGATTGAGTCGCCGGAGGCGGAGTACAGGCCGGTGATCATGTCAGTACCAGCTGGCCCGGACGTACCGATGCAGACCCCGATGTTGCCTGCCTTGGCTCTGGTGTAACCCTCGGCCATGTGCGACGCACCCTCGACATGGCGCGCCAGCACGTGCTCGATGCTGCCGTTGCTGCTCATCGCTGCATACAACGGATTGATGGCGGCACCCGGAACGCCGAAGGCGTGCCTCACGCCTTCGCGCTGCAGAATCGCGACCGCTGCTTCCACAGCCCTCATTCGAGCCATTTCGATCCTCCTGTCAGGCCAGCGGACGGCGTGCCATGTGGCTACGTCGGTCGGGCCGAATCGTGCTAGTCAGTCGGCGCGGCCCGAGAGCTCTCGAACCAGCTTGAGCAAGCCGGAGTGGTCCAGGCCGCCGTCGCCCCGTGCGACCATGGCGGCGACCAGTTGGCTCACGATGGCACCAAGCGGGATGACCACACCCGCCTCGCGGGCCGCGCTCTGCACGATGCCCAGATCCTTGTGATGCAGTTGCAGCCGGAAGCCCGGGTTGAATTCATCGGCAAGCATCCCCGCGCCCTTCCGGGCCATCACGGTGCTGCCGGCCAGACCGCCGCCAAGCACTTCCAGCGCAGCCTCCATATCGACGCCGTACGCCTCGAGGAACACGATCGCCTCTGCCACCAGCTCGATGTTGCCTGCCACTATCAGCTGGTTGGCGGCCTTGACCGTCTGCCCCGCGCCTGCCGGACCGACGTGGACAATCGTCTTTCCGACGGCCTCGAGCACTGGCTTCGCGGCCTCGAAATCTGCCGCGTCGCCGCCGACCATGATCGACAGGCTGGCTTCGACCGCACCGACCTCGCCACCACTGACCGGCGCATCCAGCACCCGCAAACCGCGCTGCCGGCCGAGCTCGGCGACTCGGGCCGCCACGTCCGGCCTGATCGAGCTCATGTCGATATAGATCGCGCCCTGCTTGGCATTGGCGAAGATCCCGTCCTCTCCGGAGGTCACGGCCTCGACATCAGGGGAGTCGGGGACCATCGTGATGACGACGTCCGCGTCCCGTACGGCGCCGGCGACGTCGTCGGCACCCTTCCCGCCGACGCCGATCAACGCATCCACCTTGTCCCGGCTGCGGTTGTAGCCGATGACGTCGAAGCCGGCCTTCACCAAATTTGCAGCCATCGGACCGCCCATGATTCCCAAGCCGATAAAGCCGACAGTCGTCATCTGTACACCTCTCGCTGTAGGTCAAGCAGATAAGCGCAGCCTCAGCCGCTGGCGGATCGCCGCTCCAGCGGCAGCCAGCCGAACGAGTCTGCGCTCCTCCCGCTGGGCTTGTACTCCAGGCCTACCCAGCCGTTGTAGCCAGTGGCGGCGAGGCGGCTGAGGTAGTAGTCGATGTCGAGGGTTCCCGTACCCGGCTCATTCCGGCCCGGAGCGTCTGCGATCTGTACGTGACCTATCCGGCCAGCGCTCGCATCGATAGCGGCATCCACGTCGTCGCCGTTGACCGCCAGGTGATAGACGTCGAACAACAACCGCATATTGTCCACACCGTCAGCCGAGGCCCGGTCGATCACTTTCAGCGCGTCGGCAGCGGTGAGCAAGGGGTAACGCGGCGCTCCGCTGACAGGTTCGACCAGCACCGTGCCGCCTATCCGCTGCGCTGCCTTGGCTGCGAGAACGAGGTTCTGCGCCGCGAGGTCGTCTTGTTCCTCCGATGTGCTGTCGTCGGTTCTGTTGCCGTACAAGGCATTGAAGGCCCGGCAGCCCAGTCGCTCCCCCAGGGCCACTGTGACGTCGATGTTGTCTCGAAACTCTGCGCTGCGGGCCGGCCAGGACACCAGACCCCGGTCGCCCCCAGCCATGTCACCGGCGAAGAAGTTGAGGCCGACAAGCTGCACGTCGGCGTCGGTCATTGCAGTCGCAAACTCCTCCAATTCAGCATCCGAGGGGACAGCGACCGCCCATGGCCACCAGAACTCCACCGCATCGAAGCCGGCCTGCTTGGCCGCTTGCGGGCGCTCGAGCACGGGCAGCTCTGTGAACAAAATCGAAAGGTTGACGTCGTATGGCAGATCCACGTGGGCTCCGATTCCGTCATCCGGAATGCAACTTCTGGAATGACGAAAACTCTAGGCCGCACCGACTCAGAGCGTCAACGGCTCTCCGGTACCCGGATCCGATGGTTGTGTGTGTTAGTCCACGATCGCGTACGCCGGCACTGTCAGGAAATCAACGAAGTCATCAGCCAGCGCAACTTGTTCGAACAGCTCGCGCGCGTCGTCGAATCTACGGGGGCCGTTCCCCTTCCCGATCTCCGCCTGGATCGCCGCCAGCTCCTCATCGAGAATGCGACGGACGAACTCAGCTGTCACCGTCTCTCCGGTATCGAGGCGGACGTTGTTATGCACCCATTGCCAGACCTGGGAGCGGGAGATCTCGGCGGTGGCGGCATCCTCCATCAGATTGTGAATGCCGACTGCGCCGTTGCCGCCGAGCCATGCCTCGAGGTACCGCAGGCCCACGTCAACGTTATTGCGCAATCCGGCTTCGGTCTGCGTTCCTGGCACGGCCGACACATCCAGCAGCTGCGCGGCAGCGACCTGGACGTCATCCCGTCGGACATCCAGCTGATTAGGCCGGTCACCGAGATATTTGTCGAAGACCTCCTGGCAGATCGGCACGAGATCGGGATGAGCGACCCAGGAGCCATCAAACCCGTCGCTGGCCTCACGCTCCTTGTCCTCACGCACCTTGGCGAAGGCGCGCGCGTTGACCTCTGCGTCCCGTCGGCTGGGAATGAATGCAGCCATGCCGCCAATGGCGAAGGCGCCGCGGCGGTGACAGGTGGCGACAAGGAGATCGGTGTACGCCCGCATCATCGATGCGGTCATCGTGACCGCCGAGCGATCCGGCAGAACGAAGTCAGGGCCCGCATCCCGGAACGTCTTGATGATGCTGAAGAGGTAGTCCCAGCGGCCGGCGTTGAGCCCCGACGCGTGGTCTCGCAGCTCGAAAAGGATCTCCTCCATTTCGAAGGCGGCCGGAATCGTCTCGATGAGCACCGTGGCGCGAATGGTTCCCACCGGGATACCGAGGAACTCCTGGGCGTAGCGGAAGACGTCGTTCCACAGCCGCGTCTCGAGGTGGCTCTCGGTTTTCGGAAGGTAGAAGTACGGCCCGCTGCCACGGTCCAGCAATTCGCGTGCGTTGTGGAAGAAGTGCAGGCCGAAGTCCACGAAGGCGCCTACGGTCGGCTTGCCGCCTACGAGGACATGCCGCTCCTCCAGGTGCCAGCCTCGTGGGCGTACCACGATGGTGGCGAGACGGCCTTCATTGAGCTGGTAGTGCTTGCCCTCCGGAGACTCGAAGGTCAGTCGCCGGCGCACCGCATCGGCAAGTACGAGCTGGCTGGAGATGACGTTCTTCCAGTGCGGAGTGTTCGCATCTTCCAGGTCGGCCAACCAGACGCGCGCGCCTGAGTTCAGCGCGTTGATCGCCATCTTCGGCTCGGGAGGTCCGGTGATCTCGACCCTCCGGTCGACAAGATCGGACGGTGCCGACGCTACGGTCCATTCCGATGTGCGCACTTCCTGCGTCTGGCGAAGGAAGTCCATCCCACGCGCCCGGGAGATCTCCTCCCGGCGCACGCGACGACGGCGAAGAAGCTCATCGCGCCGCCCGCCGAAGCGCCGCTGCAGCTCCACCACGAACGCCAAGGCGTCGCCCGTAAGAATCTCTTCGCCGCGCCCATCGACCGGGCCAACGACCTGGATGTCAGATGCACCGTTGTCCACGTTCTTCTACCTCACTTACATGGCGGCCCGAGCCGCAATCGCGGGCTAATTGCTCTCTGACGAGGTCTGGGCGAGGGATGTCCAATGCCGTCAGAGGGGGAAGGGGTGCTGTTGGAACGACTAGGATCGCAGTACGGCGGCTGGCAAAATCGGACGTTACATTCTGCATAGCGGAATAGCAAGCCGGGTAATCATCCTCCGGTGGCACGGCGGAAGGTGTGTGCATGGTGGCGAGGACCGGCACGGGCGAAGCGGAAGACGACGGCGGCGGAGGCGTACAGTCGGTCGAGCGTGCCTTCGAGATCCTCGAGGTGATCGCCAAGAACGGCGGAGAGTTGTCACTCTCCGAGATCGCGGCGGACACGCAGATGCCGGCCGCCTCGATTCATCGACTCATTCGCACGCTGGTCTCTCTCGGATACGTTCGCCAGGAACCGTCACGCCGGTACGGCTTGGCCGTTGGGCTGATCCGGCTGGGAGATGGCGCCGCCAAACGGCTGGGGACATGGGCTCGCCCGGTGCTCGCCGGATTGGTCGAGAAGATCGGTGAGACGGCAAACCTCGCAATCCTGGAAGGCTCACACGCACTCTATGTAGCTCAAGCGCCGGGGCGACACTCGATGCGCATGTTCACCGACGTCGGAGCACGGGTCCATCTCCACTCCACCGGCGTGGGCAAGGCTCTACTGGCTCAGTTGACCGACGACGAGGCATCCAAGATCTTGGAGCTGGCCGGCATGCCAGCCCTGACAGATCACACGATCACGGACCCCAACGTGCTACGACACGACCTGGCGGTGACTCGAGCACGCGGCTATGCCATCGATGACGGGGAGCAGGAGACCGGCGTGTCGTGTGTCGCTGTGCCAGTGCCGGGAGCACCCGTCCTGACCGCAATCTCGTTCTCGGCGCCCACTCCCCGCTTGACGCCCGACGTCATCCGGCGTGCGGCGCCCGCATTGCTGGAGGCCGCCGAAACATTGACCGCCCGGTTATCCGCCGAACGCGCCATCGCCGGCTGAGGTGCTTGCAGCCGTGGCAGGGCGCCGGTCTTGACGCCCACAGCCTGTCGGCCTAGGTTACTCCGCATAGCGGAACAATAATTCTGCTTAGCGTTGATCGCCTGGAGGTCGCTTGGCCCCAGGCGCGTTGACAACTGGCTCATCTAACCCGGCTGCGACTGGAGAGGTTGCTGCCAGAATGACTTTGTCCACTCATGTGCTGGACGCCAATAGCGGGCGCCCTGCATCCAACGTGGCTCTGACGCTGCACCGGCGGGCCGAGACTGGATCGTGGGAGCCGATCAGCGAGGGCATTACCGACGACGACGGCCGCTGCGGGACCTTGGCTCCGGACGGCCTTCCGGCCGCCATCTACCGGCTGGACTTCGATACCGGAGCCTACTTCGTGGCAACCGGGCAACAGGGGTTCTACCCCGAGGTGTCCATCGTCTTCGAGGTGACCGAGCCCACGCGGCACTATCACGTGCCACTGCTTCTGTCTCCGTTCGCTTATTCCACCTACCGAGGGAGCTGACTATGGGTGTCAAGCTTGGCTACAACCAGTACGGCAAGGCCGAGAATCGCGTCGTTCGGGTGTTCCGGGACTCCGATCCGCATGAGATCGTCGACTACAACGTCAGCGTCGCGCTCTCCGGCGGGCAGGAGGCCCCGCACCTCACCGGCGATAATTCACCAACGTTGCCGACCGACACACAGAAGAACACGGTGTACGCCTTCGCGGCGGAGGATGATGTGGTGGCCCAGCCGGAGTCGTTCGGCATTCGCCTGGCTCGCCACTTCGTTGACAACACCGAGCCGATCAGCTTTTCAAGAGTGGGCCTCGAAATGTACCCGTGGACTCGGCTGGAGAACCCGCACGCCTTCGTTCGGGATGGCCGTTACGTCCGGACGGCGACCGTCAGCTACGACGGCACGACTACCTGGGTCGTTTCGGGGATCCAAGACCTAATCATTCTCAAGTCGACCGATTCTGAGTTCTGGGGCTACATCCAGGACCAATACACCACCCTGCAACCGACCAACGACCGGATCATGGCCACCTCCCTCAAGGCCCAATGGCGGCACGACGGCACCGACGTCGACTGGGGGAAGTCGTACGACACGGCGTTGCAGGCGATGCTCGACAGCTTTGCCGGGCATCACAGCCTGGCACTCCAGCACACCCTGTACGAGATGGGAGCGGCGGTGATCAATGATCAGCCCGGGATCGCCGAAATCCGCTTCTCCGCGCCGAACAAGCATCACTTCATCTACGATCTCGCCCGGTTCGGCATCGAGAACAACAACGAAGTGTTCCACGCGGACGACCGCCCGTACGGGCTGATCGAGGCGACGGTCCGTCGCGATGACGCCGGAGATCCCGGCCTTGCCTTCGATCCTGGTCAGGGCTGGTAGCAGAGGTTCTTAGGTCGCTACTGGTGGCCCTCGTGCTGGCCAGCCATTTGGCTATTCATTTTGTCCAGGGCCTGTTGCGTCGCCTTGGATAGCTTCCCGTTTTTGGTGATGTCGATGATGCCCATCATTCCGTTGTCCTCGTGGGCCAGGATGTGGCAGTGGAAAACGTATGCCCCAAGGAAACGCTTGAAGTGCATACGAATCCGGACCTCGCCGCCGACCGGTAGCGGCACGGTGTCCTGCTCGCTATAGGACTCGACGGGCTGACCATTGATTGCCATGACCAAGAAGTCGTTCACGTGAATGTGGAAAGGATGCTCCTCACGCGAGACGTTCTTGATGATCCACTCCTCGGTCGTGCCGAGCTTGGCGACGACGTTGACGCGGGTCGCCTTGAACTGCTTGCCATTGATGTAGAACTGATTGGTCTTGGTGTTTTCGCTGAACACGAACTGCCGGGTGCGGTCTACCTGGTCGGTCGCCAACGGCGACGGCGGCGCCAAGGACGTCGGCCACGCGATGTCGGGCGCCGGGTCGCCCTCCACCTTGATTGTCATCAGCCGTCGCTCCGGGTAGTTGTCTCCGTCGGGCCCAGTGCTGTAAGGCAAGGTCTTCAAGGTGTGCGTACCGGCGTTGGGCCACCTGACGAGGACGTCGTAGCGTTTTCCGGGGGGCAGCACGAGTTCGTCAGCGATCCAGACCTGCGCCACCGGATTGGCGTCCTGTGCGATCACTCGGAATTGTGCGCCGCTGAGCTGGAGCCGATACCAGATGTCGGCACCGATGTTCGCGAGTCGGAGCATCTGGGTCTCGTTGGTCCGCACGGTCAACACTGGATCGACCTGGCCGTTGACCGTACGGGTGGTTGGCGCGTTGGAGTCGATGTTGGTGTTGAGGATCGCGCCGTTCTTGACTTGCAAATCCTTGAGCGCCACGACGTGCTGTTGCACAGCCTGCAGCTCCGGAGGCAGTAGTTCATCGAGCCCGTCGACAATGAGGACTCCGGACAGTCCGGAGCGTGGCCGTGCAGATTGGTTGGCTGTCCCAGCTTGTTCGTCAGATCGATTCGTACGGTGTCACCGGGATGAACTCGCATGGTAGGACCGATGTATTGGCCCTGGACGGCGTAGCCCCTGATTTCGGTACCCGCAACGGTGAGCGTAGTCGGCTCGACATTGAACGCGGTCCGCAGCTGGCCGTTTCCGACTGCAGCTCTACCGGTGGCTGGAACGGGAGGCGCTGTTCAGTGGGGAACGTCGCCGGCACGAGCTCGTCTGCCGGGAGGGCATCGGGCGTGAGTAAGGGGCCGCTAGTCGGCGTAGCAGCAGCTGCGGTGTACCCGGCAGGCAAGGTGCCATTCTCGCCGAAGTTAACGCCAAGAGTGATCACGACAACCGTCAGAACGACGGCTACGGGGATGGGGACCAAAGGACGTGTTCGCATCCAGGCTCCAAGCAATAGTCCCCGAGCGACGCTCCTCGATCGGCGGTGATCGAAAAGCTGGCCAACAAATTAGCGCAATGCTGGCCGGAACGTAAGTCCTCGAAGATCGTTGATCAAATGGAAACATATGATCAAGGTCCGTGATCTTGGCCTCAAATTCTGCTCTTGGGACGATCGTGATCACTGGGATGGCCGTTACGTCGGGACGGCGACCGTCAGCTACGACGGCACGACTACCTGGGTCGCCCAATGGCTGCGCGACGGCACCGACGTCGCCGTAGCTCCGCAGGGTGTGCCTGTCAGCATGTCGTTATGCCGAGGCGGATTGTCATGGACGTCGACACCGGCACGGACGATGCATTGGCGATCCTTTATGCACTGCGCCACCCCGACCTCGACGTGCTCGGTATCAGCTGTGTCATGGGAAACGTCTCCGTCGATCAGGTCGTGATCAACACCTGCAGGGTGCTTGATGTGACAGGCGCGGCAGAAATCCCGGTCGCCGCGGGCGCGGCACAGCCCTTGATCGAACGTGCCCGGCGAGCCGGCGGACCTCATGGCCCCGACGGGCTCGGCGGAATTCAGCTGCCCGAGACTTCAGTGGGCCCATCGCCGCTGTCTGCAGTCGAGCTATTGCACCGGCTGATCATGGACTCTCCGGAGCCGGTGAGCCTGGTGACCCTCGGCCCCAAGACGAACGTGGCAATGCTGCTCACCAGGTATCCAGACATTGCAGCGCGACTGGAGAAGATCATCTTCATGGGCGGTTCCATCGGAGGAGAGAACCTAACGGCGGTTACCGAGTTCAATGTCTGGCAAGATCCCGAGGCGGCGCAATGCGTGATCGAATCATCGATCCCGACCACCATGTACGGATTCCACCTGTTCAGTCGCCTCGCGGTGAATCAAGCTGATACCGACCGCCTTCGTATGCATGATCATCCGGCGATCCGGCTGGCTGGCGAGCTCCTATACCGACGCCGCAGGAGCTGGCACGACCCGGCGAGGGATAACTCGGACCTGCTCGGTGACGCCGGCGCCATGGTGCTGCTGACCAATCCAGAGCTATTCCTCACCCGTGAGCTACCCGTCCGCGTCAACCTCGCTGGCGACGGCCGTGGGCAAGTCATCGTCGCTCAACGAGCCTGGCCTCAAGATTCGGCCGCGCCCAATTCTGCTGCCTGGCCCAAGATCATCGTCGCTCTTGATCTAGACGCAACTCAGGCCGCGTCGACGTTCGTCAAGATGATCGAGTCCTACGCGGCCTGATGGCCAAAGAATTACTCGTGACTGTGTTCGGCCCTGAGCTTGGCAACCTCCGCGTGCACCTCGACCATGTCGAGGCCTTTCACCGCGTCCAGCACCTGCTTCAAGGCATGACCTGGCAGGGCACCGGCCTGATTGAAGACCAGCACGCCCTCACGGAAAGCCATCAGCGTCGGAATGCCCTCGATACCCAGCAGACCGGTCAGCTCCGGGTACGAATCGGTGTCCAGCTTGGCGAAGACGATCCCGTCATACTCCTCAGAGGCCTTCTCATAGATCGGACCGAACCGCTTGCACGGTCCGCACCACTCGGCCCAGAAATCTACTAACACGATGTCGTTGTCGGTGATGGTGTCTTCGAAGTTATCGGCAGTGATCTCAATCGTTGCCATGCAATGTGCTCCTCGTTACGGATCGCCGCTCATTTGGGTCAACGCGGCGGCAACTGTGTCAACCGCCAGCGTGCTACGCCTATTCCACTGAGCCCGGCTACTTGATCGCAACAAGTCGGCGCATCGGAATCGCCACCTCGACCACATCCTGCTTCTTGACGCGGTCCTCCAGATACTCGATTGCGCTCTCCACGCGCGACCAGCGGGTGTTCGGCAGATACAGCGCTGACATCACCAGCTCAGCGTCCGCTCGCGAGCGAATGCTGAATCGGTACCGCTCTCGGGCGTCTTCGACCGCCCGCATCCCATGCAGGGCCAAGGTCTTCGCAAAGCCCGTCAGCTCCACCGGTCCCGGAAACTGCGGTTTGGTCCTCAAGCGTCCGTTAATCCGGGTCAGCACCCCCAGATCCCGCGGGGCGAGTGGGCGGATAGCCGGGGCAATGGCTGCCAGCACTCCGCCTGGACGCAGCACCCGCGCCACCTCCTCGACAACTCGAGTCAATGGTTGGACTACTACCAATCCCATTGAGCTGGTGACGACATCGATGCACTCGTCTCGAAACGGAAGCCGCAGCGCATCAGCCCGGACCCACGGCCCGGGTCCCCGGTCTACGGCCAACGCCAGCTCATGCTCAGACAAATCCAGGCCAATGACCGTACGTCCCGGCTGCGCCAGCTCACGCGACATCGGACCTGACCCGCACGCGAGATCGAGCACGGTGCCCGCCGACTCCGACACTGCTCGGGCCA
>Ga0081455_10003048_pt1 | contig 19513 bp, 13 predicted proteins | sample TabmetS3T2R1_FD_70207 | JGI IMG/M metagenome (GOLD analysis project Ga0081455, IMG submission 70207) | Tabebuia heterophylla rhizosphere microbial communities from the University of Puerto Rico - S3T2R1 | ecosystem: Host-associated > Plants > Roots > Rhizosphere ... | reverse complement strand
TGCATACAATGGGATACAGTACCTGGGACGGGTCCGGGGACGGGCCCTTTTAGAGGAGGAGACACAGACGATGGGAATCGACGGAGGTCCGGCCCAGGCAACGGGCGCGCGGACCGGTGATGAGGCGGGTCGGACCACGGTGCCGCCGAGCGGCGCGGCGACCGAGGGTGGTACCGCGCCTTCGGGAGGGCGATTCTCGCGTGGCTCGGCCGCCGATTGGATCGGTCGCTACGCGGTCCTGGTCGTCCTCGCGGCGATGATCCTCGGGTTCTCCCTGGCTCTTCCGAACACGTTCTTCCAGGCCCAGAACTTCAGGACGATCGCCGGACAGCAGGCTGTCCCGGGCCTGCTGGCGTTGGCGCTCATGACGACGCTGATCGCCGGGGATTTCGACCTCAGCATCGCCGGCACCATGACCCTGGCGGGAACGGTGGCGATCGGCCTCCAGATAGATCAGGGTTGGGCCTGGCCGCTGGCGGTGCTCGTCTCCCTCGCCATCGGCGCGTTCATCGGGTTCTTCAATTCGCTGACCGTCGTCAGATTGGGGATGAACAGCCTGATCGCGACCCTCGCGGTGGGCACGATCCTGGGTGGATTCGTCAGCTGGCAGACCGGTGGGGGGACGATCTACGGCGACGTATCACCTCAGTTCACCGACCTCGGGCGTTGGAAATTCCTCTTCGACATCCCCGGATCCGTCGTCTACCTCGTCGCGATCGGTCTGGTCCTCTGGTTCTTGTTCACCAGGACGGTCTTCGGCAACTACCTTTTCGCGACCGGGAGCAACAGGTCGGCCGCTCGCCTGAGTGGAATCCAGACGACGTCCGTCCGCACCGTCGCGTTCGTCATGACGGGTCTGATCTCCGCCTTCGCCGGCGTGCTCTTCGCGGCCAACGTCGGATCGGGTCAGCCCGGCATCGGTGAACAGTTCCTGCTGCCCGCCTTCGCGGCCGCATTCCTCGGGGCGACGACCTTGGTGCCCGGCCGATTCAACGTCTGGGGGACGATCGCCGGGATCTACCTGCTCGCGGTCGGACTCGCCGGCCTGCAGCAGTTGGGAGCCCCGTCCTACGTCCAGCCGATCTTCAACGGGACCGCACTCTTGGTGGCAATCGGTCTCTCCACCCTGCTGCGACGAAACGCAAACCGTTGAACACACACAGAAGTACTGCACATGGGAACTATGAGGAGGGATACATGAAGTCGAAGCGCTCGCGTCGAAAGCTCGGTGCGGTTGCCCTGCCGGCGATATTGCTGCTCTCGTTGGTGCTGGCGGCGTGCGGATCGAGTGGGTCGTCCGACTCCACCGAAACCGCCGCGTCCACCGAAGCCGCCGAAACCACCGAAGCCGCCGAAACCACCGAAAGCTCCGAAGGCGGACCAACCAGCGCCCAGGAATTCTCGGCCTACGCCAGCGAAGGCGGGATGGCGGGCGCCCAGACGTACCTCAACGAAGTCCAGGACGAATCGGCCATCGACTTCAAGTCCTACATGCCGTCGGCACCCGAAGGTGAAGTTCCGGCGGAAAAGACGGTCGCCATCATCGTCTGCGGCTCCGCAGCGGAGGGTTGCAATCGTGGTGGAGAAGGGGCCGAAGCCGCGGCGAAGGCGCTGGGCTGGAAGTCCGAAGTCTACGACGGCCAATACAACCAGAACGTCCAGAGCCAGGCGATCTCCAGTGCGATCTCAAAAGGTGCGGACGCGATCATCCTCGTCTCGATCCCGCCGGTCGGGGTGGGCGGTGCAGTCCAGGAAGCCCTGAACGCGGAAATCCCGGTCATCACCACCTTCATCCCCGGGTCGCCGCAGGAAATGAATGGGGTCTTCGCCGACGTCAGCAACGGTACCTACGAAGGTGGCCTTGCACTGGCCAGCTGGATCACCGTCCACTCGAAAGGCAAGGCGAGGATCGTTAACAATCCCGACGAAACGGGGGCGCTGTCGATCGGCAGGGCGGCCGGAGTGAAAGTCGGGCTGGAAGAATTCTGCCCGACCTGCGAAATCCTCGAAGAAGTGCAGGACGACCCGGCGCATTTCACGACCAAAGCGCCCGTCATCGCGTCGTCGGCGGTCCAGAAGTATGGGACCAACGACCTCTACATGGTTGCCCCGTTCGACTCGGCGGCCGCGTTCTTGGTGCAAGGGGCAAAGGAAGCAAACGCCTCCTACTTCCCGATCGTGTCGATGGACGGCAATGCGGAAGCGCTGAAGTCCATCCGCAACAAAGAATTTCTGGCCGCGACCTGGGCCGGGGCGATGGAATGGACCGGCTGGGGCGCGGTTGACGACGCCATCCGGGCGTTCAACGGCGAAGAACCAGCTGGTGAAGAAGGCAGCTCGGTCGTTCCGAGCCTCCTGATCGACGAAACCAATCTGCCCAAGAAGGAAGGCAATTGGATCCCGTCCTTCGATTACGAAAAAGCCTACGAAGAACTGTGGGGCGTCAAATAGAGGGCGCATCGGGGGGCCGGCCGTTCGCCGGCCCCCTCCACCAGATAGAGGTGAGTCGACAGTTGTTGCTATCCGCTGAAAAAGTATCCAAGACGTTTGGCCATACCAGGGCGTTGAAGAGGGGCGACCTCAACGTCGAGGCAGGGGAGATCCACGGCCTCCTCGGCGCCAACGGGGCGGGGAAGTCGACGCTTGTCAAGATTCTCGCCGGGGTCGAGCAGCGCGACGGCGGACGGATCGAGATCGACGGGACGGAGTTGCCGTCCCACATTACGCCCCGCGAGATCCGGGACCACGGGATCTCATTCATCCATCAGGACCTTGGCTTGATCGAGGAGATGACGGTGGCAGAGAACATGGGTCTCGGCCTGGGTTACCCGGCGCGTGCCGGCATCGTTGCCAAGGCCCAGTTGCGTCGCGAGGCCGCCGCTCATCTCGAGCGCTTGGGAGTCGACGTGAGTCCAGATACCGAACTGGCCCGGCTCAACGGAGCAGATCAGGCCCTGGTAGCCATCTCCCGTGCCGTGGTCACCGGGGCCAAGCTGATCGTGCTCGACGAGCCCACCGCTCGTCTACGTGGTGCTGAGGTGGACAGATTGTTCGCGCAGCTGACGGAGCTACGGCGGCGATCGGTGGGTTTCGTATACGTCACCCATCGCCTCGAGGAGGTGTTCACGATCACCGATCGGGTGACCGTCCTCCGGAATGGTGAGACGGTCGCCGTGAGTCGGACCAGCGATCTAACCGAGGAGGAACTCATCTCTCAGATCGTCGGCAGTCAATGGGTGACTCCCGAGGGGAGCGCGCATGACAGGGTCGGACAAGGATCTCGGTCGGCGTCCGGTTACGACGGTGGACTCGTAGTGTCGAACCTAAATACCGATGAAGTTTCCGCAGTTTCGCTCGAAATGCGCCCTGGAGAAGTTGTCGGGATCGCAGCCCCTGCCGGGGTGGGTAGCAGCCTGGCCCGGGTGATCGCCGGCATCGACCGACCGGATAGCGGAACGGTCGAGTTCGACGGTGAGCCCGGACCCGCGACCCCGCGCGACGCAGTGATGAAGAAGATCGCCTACATCCCTCCCGATAGGCGGGGAGATGGGCTCGCAATTGAGATGACCATCGCCGAGAATGTCGCGTCGGGCGCGCACGTGCAGACGGAGTTGCCGAACGCGAGCGCCGTTAGACGATGGCTCCGTCGCGCCTCTCCACGACGGGACCGGAAGCGTGCTGACTCTCTGGTCCAGCAGTTCGACATTCGAGCGTCAGGCTCGGACAGCCTGATCTCTGAGCTCAGCGGAGGCAATCAACAGAAGGTCCTGCTTGCGAAGTGGCTTCAGGGACCGCTCCGACTTCTCATCCTGGATGAACCGACCCAGGGCGTCGATGTCGCGACGCGCCACGAGATCTACTCGATGGTCAACCAGCGGGCTGCGGAGGGATTGCCGGTTCTGGTCATCTCGTCGGACTTTCAGGAGCTCGCAGAACTTTGCGACCGGGTTTTGATCTTCCGCGCCGGGACGGTCGGCACCGAACTGAGGGACCAGCAGGTGAACCAAGACGAAATTGCTGCGGAGAGCTACCGGTCGGCGACCAAGGTGGCTGAACTCACGGCTCAGATACCCCACGCTGAGTCATCGGCAAATCCGCAGACGCCAAACGGTGCCTGACCCTCCCGGCGGGCCCCGACCGGAGTTGTAAAGAGAGGCCGTTCGAGATGGTGGAAACGGAGAATCCAGTTCGGAAGGTCCAGGATGCGCTGGCGGCCGCTGACCCGATGGTCCTCAGGGGCTTGATCTACCAATTGACCGGGGACGAAGAGGTCGAGGAGATCGAGCTTGCAACGACCGGCGGCGGCTTTTTTCGGGCTATCGGCCCGGCGTACGAGTCGGATATCGCGATGCTCCGTCAGAAGGCCGCCCGCCTGATGACAGGAAGCGGATCGGCGGGGGCCGAAATCGATCCGGGACCTTTGGACCGTCTGCCCAGAAGCCTGGAACTCGCGGTCGGGCAGGAGTTGACGAAAGATGCTGTCGATTGGGGCATCGAGGAGTTTGGTCTGGATCCGTGGGCCCGATCTCTTCGTTGGGAGGTCGAGCCGCCCCCGGCCCGCCTCGGCGAGTTTTCCGTGACGGTGATCGGCGCCGGACTGGGTGGTCTCAACGCGGCGCTCCAATTGAAGCGCGCCGGAATCCCGTTCAGGGTGATCGAGAAGAACTCAGATATCGGCGGTACCTGGTTGGAGAACAGGTACCCCGGGATCAGGGTCGACTCGCCGAGTCGCGCCTATACGCACATCTTCGGCGTGGACTTCGATCACAAGTACACGTTCTGCCCGGGGGGTGAGAATCGCAGGTATCTCGACTGGGTCGCCGACACCTTCGATCTGAGAGACGACGTGACTCTCGATACCGAGGTTCGTGAGCTTCGCTGGGACGAGGCGACCAAGGAATGGGAGATCATTACCGACGGTCCCGGTGGCCGGCAGACCCTGCGGTCGAAGGGAGTGGTCACGTCGGTCGGCTTTCTGAACCGACCGAGCCTTCCTGAGATCGACGGCATGGAGGACTTCTCGGGGGACTCATGGCATACCGCGCGGTGGCCCGAGGGGGCCGATCTGAGTGCCAAGCGCGTTGCCGTGATAGGCACCGGATGTTCGGGCTACCAGATGATTCCCGAGCTGGCCCGGCAGGCCGCCGAGATCATCGTGTTCCAGCGTCGGCCGCAGTGGATGGTGCCCGTTCCTGGATATCTTTCCGAGTACCAACAAGGGACCGATCTGCTCGAGCGCGACCTGCCGCTGTTCAGGAATTTCATGCGGTTCAAGAGCTCCCGCATGCCTTGCGAGTTCGTTCAACTCTCCGAGGTCGACCCGGACTTTGACGATCCTGACGCGGTCAGCGAGAGAAACAGAGAGCAGCGCGATGCTTCGATCGCGTTTTTGGAGGAGAAGCTGGGTCCTGAGCTTGCCGCGAAGATGATCCCCCCTCACCCGGTGTGCTCCGGGCGCCCGGTGCTGATCGATCCCAAGAACAGCGTGCTCGACGCCCTCACGAAACCGCACGTCCGCTTGAATACGGAGGGCATCAAGCGCATCTACGAGGATGGGATCGAAACGAAGGATGGATCCCGGCTCGAGGTCGATGTGATCGTCTATGCGACGGGCTTCAAGGCATCGGATTATCTGTTCCCGATGACCGTCACCGGCCGTGACGGCAGGACGCTCGCGAATGAGTGGGCGGCGGAAGGCGCCCAGGCCTATCGTGGGACGATGGTCCCGGGATTCCCGAACCTATGGATGATCTATGGGCCGAACACCAACGCGGGCCTCGGTGTTCCCGCGCTCCATGAGATGTCCATGGTTTTCGCGCTCAAGTGCATGGAGCACATGATCCTCGGCGATACGAGCGAGATCGAGCCGACTGACTCCGCGTTTGCCCGATGGAATCAGAAGATCGACGAGGGGAACAAACGTATGGTCTGGAGTGATCCGCGCGGACGCAACTACTACTGGACCGAGTCAGGTCGTTCGTCGACGATGACCCCCCTTCGACCAGAAGAAGTCTGGCACACGTTGAACTACCCGGATTTCGCCGACCTCGGGGCTGCGGGAGGACGATAGTGGCCTATGTCGGTGACCGTGATCTCGATCGCGAGCTGGCGATCGAGAAATTCGACCCGCCGACGGAGTTCCGCGAGCGGGCGCTGTGGTCGGACCCGGCGATCTACGCGCAGGCCGCCGCCGACCCGGTCGCCTGGTGGACGGCGAAGGCCAAGGAGCTCCTCGACTGGGACGTCGAGCCGACCGAAGGGCTGAACGACTCCGACCCGCCCTTCTACAAGTGGTTCGAGGACGGGCGGCTGAACGCCTCCGCCCAGTGCCTCGACCGCCACGTCGCCGCCGGCAACGGCGAGCGCGTCGCCTACCACTGGCGCGGCGAGGAGGGTGAGCGCCGCGATGTCACCTACGCCGAGCTCTACGCCTCGACGCAGCGTTTCGCCAACGCGCTGAAGGATCTCGGCGTCGAGAAGGGCGACGTGGTCGGGATCTACCTGCCGATGATCCCCGAGGTCGCCGTGGCGATGCTCGCCTGCGCCCGGATCGGCGCGATCCACAACGTCGTCTTCGGCGGCTTCAGCGCCGAGTCGGTGCGCGAGCGGATGGAGTTCAGCGAGGCGAAGGCCCTGGTCACCGTCGACGGGGCGCGGCGCAAGGGTAAGACGGCGCCGATCAAGCAGCAGGTCGACGAGGAGATGGGGGACCTGGCGACGCTTCAGAGGATCGTCGTCATCCGCGCAACCGGGATCGAGTGCCCGATGAGCGAGGGCCGCGACGTCTTCTTCGATGAGGTCTGCGCCGCCGCCGACCCCGAGTGCCCGGCCGAGCCGATGGAGGCCGAGCACCCGCTCTTCATCCTCTACACGAGCGGCTCGACCGCGTCGCCGAAGGGCATCCTGCACACCACCGGCGGCTACCTGACCGGGGCGACCACGACCCACCGTTATGTCTTCGACCTGAAGCCCGAGGAGGACGTCTGGTGGTGCGCGGCCGACGTCGGCTGGATCACCGGCCACTCGTACATCGTCTACGGGCCGCTCGCCAACGGCACCACCAGCGTGATGTGGGAGGGGGCGCCGGACTACCCGCATCAGGGGATCTGGTGGGAGATCGTCCAGGACTACAAGGCGACGATCCTCTACGCCGCGCCGACGGCGATCCGCACCTTCATCAAATGGGGCGCCGACATCCCCGGCAAGTTCGACCTGTCGAGCCTGCGCCTGCTGGGCTCGGTCGGCGAGCCGATCAACCCCAAGGCATGGCTCTGGTACCACAAGGTGATCGGCGGCGGGCGCTGCCCGATCGTCGACACCTGGTGGCAGACCGAGACCGGCGCGATCATGATCACGCCGCTCCCCGGGATCACCGAGACGAAGCCGGGCTCGGCGACCACCCCGTTCCCGGGCGTCAGCGCCTCGGTGGTCGACGAGAAGGAGGGCGAGCCGGTGGAGGAAGGCCAGGGCCTCCTGGTCCTGGAGCGCCCTTGGCCCTCGATGCTCCGCACCCTCTACAAGGAGGACGACCGCTTCATCGAGACCTACTTCTCGAAATTCGGCAAGGATCGCTACCTGGTCGGCGACGCCGCTCGCCTCGATGCCGACGGCTACCTCTGGGTGATCGGGCGGATCGACGATGTCGTGAACGTCTCTGGGCACCGGCTCTCGACCGCCGAGGTGGAGAGCGCGATCGTCGCCCACGAGAAAGTCGCCGAGGCGGCGGTGATCGGCCAGTCTGATCCCGACACCGGCCAGGCGATCTGCGCGTTCGTCACCTTGAACGGAGGGGTCGAGTCCTCCGAGGAGGTGCTGGAGGGGATCCGTGAGGGCGTCGCCCACCACATCGGCAAATTCGCCCGCCCCAAGCGCGTGATCTGGGCCGACGACCTGCCCAAGACCCGCTCCGGCAAGATCATGCGCCGCCTCCTGCGCGACATCGCCGAGGGCCGGGCACTGGGGGACGTGACGACCCTGCGTGACCCGGGCGTGATGGCCGAGCTGGAGAAGCAGATCGCCGCGGAGGGCGACGAGGACTGAGACCGTTCCAGGTGGACTCCCGCGCTATAGCCCTCGGCCTGGGCGTCGAGTCGAGCGGATGGAAGGCAGCAGTCGTCACCCAGGCGCGAGCGGGCGCTGGCCTTCTATGATTGTCCGCGCAGCACACTCCGCGGCGTCTGCATGGAGAGAAGAACGATGAGCATCACGCAGGAGGCCGTCGATGAGGACGCGGCCGACCGGATCTGGGAGCAGCTCACCGACAGCCTTTTCAACGACAGCGAGCTCGTCGATCAATTTTGGCATCGTGTAATCGACGAGCTGCCGTCCTACCGGAGCTTCGATCCGGCGACACTCGAAGTGGTCCAGACCCGTGCTGCTGCAGGGCGAGCCATTCGCGACAAGCGCCTACCCAACGAGGCTGAGCGGGAGCACTGGATGCTCGCGGGAGAGACCCGGGCCCGCCAAGGAGTCGACGCGACGGACATGATGCAGGTGTTCCGGATATACCAGGACGTCCTTCTCCGTCGCGCTCGCCGGTTCATCTCGGACAGCCCTCATCGAGAGGCGATCCTCTTCGAGCTCATGGATCTGATGGCCGCCTGGACCAGCATGGGCATGGTGGCCACGCTGGAGGGCTATCGAAAGGTCGAGCATGAGATCCACCGAGAAATCGGTGTCCAGGAGAGCGGGGTCGTCCGTCGGGCGCTGTTCGGCGCCATCCATCCTGCCGAGTTGAGGATCGAGCTGGATGCCTTCGGTGTTGCGGAGCAGTCCGACATGTACGCCATCCGAGCTCGCCAGACGGAGAAGGTGGGCCTGGTCGACATCGAGCGCTACCTTCAGACCAGCGCCGGGTTGGTCCGCCGGAACGGCTTGGTTTCCATCGTCGACGGCGACGTATGCGGATTCGTGCTGAGGCTGCCTACCACGCCCTCCCCGGTGCCGATCGGGGTGGCCCGCAGCGCGACCATCCCGGGGCTACAGCAAGCCTTTCAGTCCGCCACCCGCGCCCATTCGACCGCGGTCGCGTTCGGATGGGACGGGTTGGTCGACGTCCCGCGGTGCGGCCTCTATCCGGCCGTGATGACCGAGGCTGAGATCGGAGATTCCATGGTCGAGAGGTACGTAACCCCGATCCTCGCCTTGGGTGAAAACGGTGAGGTGATCCTGGAAACCGTGACCCGATACCTGGAGAACGACGCTCGTCTGCAGGTCACCGCCGACGAACTGTTCCTGCACGCTAATACGGTGCGCTACCGACTAACTCGCTTCGAGGAGGAGACCGACTCCTCGCTGCGCACGACGATGGGTCTCATGGAAGCTTGGTGGGCGATCACGAGATACCGCCTCAAGCGCCGCCAAGACGAGCGGCAGGCCTCAGAGATCTAGCCGCAAGCTCGGAGTACGCGAACGAGAGCAGCAGATCATCATGGTCGCGTTATCGGCTTGCTCGTCCGCGTCGAGAAACGAATCGCGGTGGTCTGGGACCCCCTCGATCACGGCGGTCTCACAAGTGCCGCAGGTTCCCTCACGGCACGATGAGGCAACGTCGACCCCGGCCCGTTCGCAGGCCTGGATGATCGTTTCGTCGTCCTCGACTCTCAAGGTAAGCCCCGATTGCTCGAGGATCACCTCGAACGCTCGGTCCTCGCCGTCGAGAGCCCCGGGCTTCGGGGAAAATCGCTCGACGTTGAGGGTTCCATGCGGCCACACCTCACAGCGCTCCTCGACAGCGGCGATCAACGGCTCAGGCCCGCAGCAGTAGATCGCCGTACCGGGTTCGGGAGTCGCCAAGAAGTCGTCGAGGGGAAGCAGCCCATGTTGATCCTCCGGCCAGAGCACGACTCGATCCCTATCGTTGCCGCCTGTCAGATCATTGACGAAGGCCATCGAGGATTCCCGCCGGCCGCCGTACAGCAATCGCCATCGTGCCCCGGGGCGGTCCGCCGAGGCGATCATAGGAAGGATCGGCGTGACCCCGATGCCGCCCGCGATGAAGAGATAGGACGGGGCTTCCACCAATGGGAAGTTGTTGCGAGGCCCGCGCACCCGCAGGGTGCTCCCAGCCGTAATCCGATCATGGACCCAGGCCGATCCGCCCCGGCCATTCGGCTCGCGGAGCACCGCGATCCGCCAGGTGTCCTGCGTCTCCGGGTCACCGCACAGCGAGTACTGGCGCTCGAGTCCCGGTTCAAGGATCAAATCTATGTGTGCACCGGGGCTCCACCCCGGCAGCGGGGCACCGATAGGTGCGAGCACCAGGGAGATGACGTCCTCTGCCTCCTCCACTCGTTTCTCGACGGACACATCGAGTTCGGGCGGATGCTCGATCGTATGCAGCGGTCGATGCGGCGGCGCGGCCTGATCCTCGGGTCCCGCACCGAACTCCGTCATCGGTGCGCCGACGGGGTCAAGACAGCGGGGTCCGAGACCGCCGCGGCGTCGATGCTCTCGATCGTCGGGTAACCGAGCAGAAGCATCGTCTGACGAATCTCGTAAGCGAGGAGGCGAAGCACGTCTTCGACGCCCATCTGGCCGTTGACGGCAAGCCCGTACAGATAAGGACGACCGACAAGGACCGCCCGCGCGCCCAAGGCCAGGGCTTTGACGATGTCGGTACCGCGGCGGAAGCCGCTGTCGACCAGGATCTCCATTCGATCGCCGGCACGTTCGACGACCTCGGGCAGGATCTCGATGGCGGCCGGCACGCCGTCCAACTGTCTGCCGCCGTGATTGGAGACGATCACTGCATCGACTCCGAGATTCACGAGCTCGTCGATCTCATCGCCGCGCTGCACGCCCTTGATGAGCAGTGGCCCATCCCAGATCTCCCGGATGAATTCCACGTCCTTGCCGGTCACACCGCGGGCGATTGAGGCGACGGCCTCGCCGGCACGCACGATCGACATGCTCTTCGAGCCTGACAACCCCTGCCCACCCCGCCCGACGCCGCCGCGGACGAAGTCCCAAGCCCACCGAGGGCGGACAGCACCTTCGGCCAGTAGCTTCGGCGTGATCCGCATCGGAACCGTGAGGCCGTTTCGTTTGTCGCGCTCTCGTAGACCGAGGGTGGCGCCGTCGATCGTCACGCACAGGGCGGCGAAGCCGGCGGCCTTCGCTCGTTCGACCAGCTTTCGACACTCGTCGGGATCTGCCGGTGGGTAGAGCTGGAACCACTTCGGCCCGGCCGAGGCACGGGCCACGTCCTCCAAAGGGAAACTGGTGACGGTGCTGAGACAGAAGACCGTTCCGGCCTCCTGCGCGGCGCGGCCCGTCGCCATCTCGGCTTCGCGGTGGACCATTCGTGAGTAGCCGCATGGGGCAAGCAGTACCGGCATCGACATCCTTTGGCCCAGGACAGTGGTCCCGATGTCGCAGGAATCGACATCACCCAATGCCCGAGGTCGCAGCCGGATCGCTTCGAACGCCGCCCGGTTCTTCCTCAGGGTGATCTCGTCCCCAGCCCCGGAATCGACGAGCTCGAACACGGAACGCGGCAGGGTACGACGGGCGCCCGAGCGGTAATCCTCGACATTGATGAATCTCGCTGCCATGGCGGTGATGCTGGCCGAGGTACCGCGTTCCGGCAATGGGTCCCGCGCCAAGACGAGGGCCGGACCGTCTGTCGCTAGCTACAGACCGATCCCGGCCGTGTTTGGACCTTGCGCTCTAGGAACGCCTGACGGGCGGCATGAAAATGATGCGGTGTCTTCGGCCGCAGAGCATTCCGAGTCAGTACCGGACGCCCTAGCGCTGGTTGGAACCAGCGCTCTGGCCGACGCGACGGGGAAATCAGCGGTTGTCGGTCCGGAGATCGTGCATCTCAGCGGTCAACGACGCTTCTGCGGGAGTGCGTTGACGGTCGATGCCGATGGGAGCGTGACCGCGGTCATGGTGGCGATCCGCGAGGCCGGTCCGGGCGACGTGCTCTGTGTACTCGGGAAGGACGGGGCCGTAATCGGAGAGTTCCTCGCGCTGGAGTGTCAACGCAGGAACCTTGCGGCGGTGGTCGTCGACGGCCGGATCAGAGACCTCGCTGTGCTGAGAGACCTCGACCTGCCGATCTTCGCCCGCGGTGCGGTGCCCCACGCGGCACCTCCTGGGTCTGAGGGACTGATTCAGGAAGGTGTGATGCTGTGCGGGGTCGACATCAAACCCGGGGACTGGCTAGTCGGCGACGACGATGGGATCGTCTGCGTAACCGTTGGCGAAGCGACAAGCGTGCTGGAAAAGGCAGAGGCCACCATCGCGTCAGAGGATCGCCTGCGTCAACGCATGGAAGCGGGGGAGTTGATGTTCGACATCCTTGACGAGAGTCGTGATCCTGGGCTCGCCGGCCTTTGAAAGCCACTTGTCACCTGCCACAAACCTGGGCGCCGAAGGCTTGGCAGTACCGCCGTTGAAGGGCGGAGGGTGCGGCCGTCACGATGCTCCTGGCCCGGTATTCCGCCGGGGTTCCGCGATCGGCTCACGACAGGGGGCGCCTTGACCACCCAAACGCTCGTCAAACCTCAGCAAGACCGGGTGGCCCCGGACGCAATCATCGATTGCGATGTCCATAACTGGAGCGAGCCGGCTGATTTGGCGCCCTTCCTCTCCCAGCGCTGGAGTAGCTACCTGAAGCGTTTCGGCACGCGGACCATGTCCGAGGGTGTGCTCGTACGGGTTCGCGAATACGGCGCTCGCGCCGACTCTCATGGTCCAGACGGTCGACCTCCCGGCAATGACCCCGACTTTGTCCGCGAGCAACTGCTCGACGCGTACGACATCGACGCGGCGATCCTCAATCCCCTCGCCGGCAACGTCCAGCAGTTCATCGGCGGCAACCAGCCGCGCGAGTTCAGTTGCGAACTGATGACCGCAGTCAATCGATGGAATCTCGAGTCATGGATCGTTCCTGACTCGCGTTGGTATGGATCCGTCTGTATCCCGTTCGAGTACGCCGAGGAGTCGGCCGTCGAGATCGACAGGTGCAGATCGGAAAGCGATCGCTTCCTGCAAGCCTTGGTCTCGATGCGGACCGCCGACCCTCTCGGCAACCAGAAGTACTGGCCGATGTACGAGGCGCTAGAACACCACGGCATGCCGATGGCCCTGCATCCGGGAGGCTCGGGGTTAGGGATGATCACGGCGTGCGGCTGGCCATCGTTCTACGTGGAGGATCACATCGGTTATCCGCAGGCGCTCATGAATCACATGACCAGCCTCATCTGCGAGGGCGCTTTCGAGCGGTTCCCCAACCTCAAGGTGGTCTTCGTCGAGGGGGGGTGGTCGTGGGTTCCGGCTTTCGGACGACGGTTTGACTCGATGTGGGAAATGCTCCGTGAGGAGGTGCCTCACCTGACGCGGAAGCCGTCCGACTACATCCGCCGCCATTTCCACTTCACGACGCAACCCATGGAGGAGCCGGAGCGCCCCGAGTTGTTCATGCCGGTGCTCGAACAGTTCCGACGCTTCGGACTGCTCGATCACCTGATGTTCTCCAGCGATTACTACCACTGGGACTTCGATCACCCGGAAGAGGCGCTTCCAAAGAGCATCCCGTCGGAGATCCTGCCGAATATCATGTACCGCAACGCCCAGAAGCTCTACGGCATCGAGTTGCCCGAGGCCGTGGCGTGACAGCGCCGGTCGTGGTGTCCCCTCCCGAGACGCGTGAGACGGTCGGCTGGACCGGCACCGTGATCGATGCCGACGTGCACGCGAGCCTCACTTCTCTCGACCAGGTGAAGCCATTCCTTGCCCCGCATTGGGTCGAGTTCATCGAGGACCGCGGCTTTCATCGGCCGATGGGAATAGATGTCACCTATCCGCCAAACTCGCCGACGACGGTCAGAGACGAGTGGCGTCCGGGTGATGGTCGCGGGGCGGCATCTGACCTCTCGTTGCTGCAGAGCCAGGCACTCGATCCCTGGGGAAGCGAGAAGGCGGTTCTGACCTGCTATCACGCCGTCGATTCGATCCGCCACCCCGACTTCGCGGGGGCATTGGCTGCCGCGATCAACGATTGGGTGATCGAGGATTGGCTTTCGAAGGATTCGCGGCTTGTGGCTTCGATGACCGTCCCGGCTCGCGATCCCTTTGCCGCGGCTCGCGAGATCGACCGTGTCGGAGACCACCCACAGATCGTGCAGGTGCTGATGGGTGTTCGCTCTGATCGCCTCTACGGCCGGCGCGACTGGTATCCGCTGATGGAGGCCTTGATCCGGCACGACCTCGTCTTCGGCCTGCACTACGGAGGTACCGCCGATGGTCCACCGTCTCCCACGGGATGGGCCTCCTGGTTCTTGGAGGAGACGGTGGCCGAGGTGCAGGTATACGCGGCGCAGCTCACGAGCCTGCTTGCGGAGGGTGCATTCCAGAAATTCCCAGACCTGCGCGTGGCTGTGCTGGAGGGTGGTTTCACCTGGCTCTCGCCACTGCTTTGGCGCATCGACAAGGACCTCAAAGGTCTGCGCCGGGACGTCCCCTGGGTGACCGAGTCAGCATCGGAGCTGGTCCGTCGGCACATGCGTTTTTCGACCGCACCGTTGGATCGCATGCCGGTGGACGAGCTGGCGCGGTGCCTCGAATGGCTTGGCACGGACGATCTGCTGATGTTCGCGACCGACTATCCGCATGGCTCTGCCGGTAGCGTCGCGACGTTGCTCGAGGCGGCGCCCGACTCGATGCGACCAAACCTCATGGCGGAGACGGCTCGGGCCTTCTACCGGCTCGGCTGAGGGGAGATCGGGATGGCAAAGTACGTAGTGGCACGAGCCGCCGATATCCCGGAGGGGGGGCGGCGCCTTGTCCGGGTCGGCGAGCGCGAGATCGCGGTCTTCCATTTTGGTGGTCGATTCTTCGCCCTTCTGAATCGGTGCCCTCACGCCGCGGGTCCGCTCTGCAAGGGACGCGTGGTAGGACTGCTGGAGTCCGGCGACCCCGGCACCTACAGCTTCGACGCGAGCGATCGCTATGTCTCCTGTCCGTGGCACGGATGGGAGTTCAGCATCGAGACCGGGCAGTCCTACTTCGATCCGAAGCGCACCCGGGTCCGCTCATACCCCGCGGGGGTCGCCCCGGGTGAGGAGATCGTGGCCGAGATGGATGCCGAAGGTCAAGGCGGCGACACCGGCGGGCGACGTCCGGGCCCTTACAAAGCCGAGATCTTTCCGGTCGATGTCGAGGATGAGTATGTCGTGCTGACCCTTCCTCGCTGACCGGTCCCGCGCCTGTGGATCACCACACTTCCGACGCCCTTCGATTTGGCCGTGCACCACTTGCCAAAGGCATGAGCGACCAAGAAGCTGTTCTTCACCCATGGCCATGACCCCCGAGACACTCAGCATCGCCACCCCCGACGGCATCATCCGAAATCCACAAGTGGACTTCGACCTGATCGGGAACGGGCCGTGGGACGGTCGACGGCGTTCATACATACCCCGCGACCCGGTGCCGATCGATCCTCGCGTGAGCCTGCACGACGAGTTCGATGCAGACATCGACCCGGTCACGCATCAGGTGCTCCGCTCTCGGTTCTGGCAGCAGAACCTCGAGCACGGCGACGTGCTGACCCGGGTCAGCGGCTCGTTGGTGATCGTCGGGGCGAAAGACTTCGCGACCGCCATGCTGACCGAGAACGGCGACACGTTCGTCGTCGGTCCGAACGTCCAATACTTCACCTCGCTCTCGGACCTGGTCGTCAAGTGGACCCTGGAGAACCGCAGCGAAGCCGGGATTGAGGACGGCGACATCTTCCTTCAGAACGATCCTTATATCGGCACCGCACAGCAGGTAGATACCGCCGTCTACGCGCCGGTCTTCTGGGAAGGCCGCATCTTTTCCTGGATCTACAATTGCTCACACATCGGAGACCTCGGCGGTGTGGACGCGGGCGGATGGGCTGTCAATGCCCGCGACATCTTCGACGAGGCGACCACCGTCCCGCCGATTCGCATCGTCCGTGGGAGCGTCCCTCAGGACGAGCTGGTGGAAGCGTTCTCCCGCCAGAGCCGCGATCCGACGATGATCGTCATCGGCCTCAAAGGCGCCGTGGCGGGCGTCGAATCGACGCGTCGACAGATGCTCGAGACCCTTGAGCGCTACGGGCCGCGAACGGTAAAGGGCGTGATGCGCAAATCCATCGCGGACGCGTCCGCTGTCGTCAGCCGCCGCCTCAAGACGATCCCCGACGGCACCTGGCGTGAGCGGGTCCTCGTCTGCGGTATAAGCGGTGACGACCGCACCTCCCACGAAGAGGTGATTTCGCTGACCAAGAAGGGTGACAGGGTGACCTGCACCAACGAGGGCACCTCGCCGCAGTTCGGGGCGGGCAACTCCCCCTACGCCGTCCTGCGCTCTTCGGTCGTTTCCGCGATCAGCACCATGCTCGCCTATGACCAGTTCGGCTGCACCGCGGGCGTCGCCAACCACGTGATGTTCCACCCGGTCTTCGGAACGCGGAACGCGCCAAATCATCCCGCGGCGTGCTCGGCGATCCTGTCCACCCTGATCGGAGTCAACCTCGCCGGGCTCGTCGCCGGCAAGATGATCCTGAGCGGTCCTCCGGAGCTCCGCAAGCGTGCCAACTCATCAGGGGCGATGGCGGTGCCGATGAGCAGCTTCGCTTTCGGCATCACCGAGGACGGACGGTACGTCGGAGTCGACGCCTACGCCGGTGGAGGCGGAGCGGCACTTGCCGGCGGCCTCGGGGCGTTCGCCGATCGTGATGGCGTCGATGCCGGCGGCTCTTGGTTCATGGGAGCCACGACCGCCGGGAACATCGAGCTTGCCGAGGAGGCCGGCGTCATGCTCGTCGCTTACCGAAGCGAGAGCATCGACAGCGGCGGCCCTGGACGCTGGCGCGGCGGTAACGGTTGTGTTTTGGCCTTCAAACCGCACAAGATCCATACCGCGGTCACGCAGTACTCTCTGATCGATCCCGGCACCAATACGTCGCGAGGCTTGGGGGGAGGATTCCCCGGTCTGGCAGGAAACTTCCTTCGCGCCGATGGGGTCGGTGCGAGCTTCGTCGGGGGCAGGATGCCTCGTGGTCGCGATGACGTGGCCGCCGCCGGAGCGGTCGAACGGATGCACCCACGAGGGACCGTCGTCGCCTCGCATGATGACCTCCTGGTGAACGAGTACAGCGGCGGCGGCGGCTTCGGCGACCCATTGGCCAGGGACCCCAGCCGCGTCGCCGCCGATGTCGCGCGCATGGTGGTCAGTCGCGAGGCGGCGGAACGTCACTACGGAGTGTCCTTGGACGCGGACGGCAACGTCGAGCCCCATGCCACCGAGCAGCTTCGCCAGTCGATCAGGAAGGGACGCCTTGAGAGGGCGACCCCCGTGGGCGATCCGATCGGGAAACGGCAGATACCCGCCGGCACCGAGCCTCTCATCGCTGGGGCGGCAGGGAGCGTCGACGTGGTCGTCCTCGACGAAGAGCCGGTGTGGTGCTGCTCAAGCTGCTCGCAGGTTCTCGGTCCGGTGACAGGGGACTTCAAGGTCGGCGCGGTCTCTGAGCAGGCACCTGGTCAGGAGATCGACAGCCACCTCTACGTCGACCCGGCAGAGTACGGCGATCCGGACGTGGTTCTGCGGCGCTATTACTGTCCGAGCTGCGCGACCCTGATCGGCCAGGAGTTCTGCCATTCCGGCGACGCCCCTCTGGTCGAGATCACCCTGGACAGGATGCCTGATGGCCTTTGAGACTCGACGGCCGATCATCGGCGTCGACATCGGTGGAACGTTCACTGATTGCGCGATCGTCGATTCGGACGGCCGGGTGTTCACGGGCAAGGTTCCGACCCGTCCCGAGGATCGCGCCGCGAGCTTCTTCGGCGCGATCGAGGAGGCGGCGTCCCGGTGCGGTCGGACGCTCGGCGAGATTCTGGTCGAGTGTGGGCGACTGGTACACGGCACCACGACCGGGACGAACGCCCTGATCACCCGCGAAGGAGCCCAGGTGGGCCTCGTCACGACGGCAGGATTTCGCGACGTACCGGAGTTCATGAACGGCGCGGGCCGGCTCGTCGGCCTCGCGCCGGTCGAGCTGCTCGACCCGTGGGCCTCGTATAAGCCCGAGACCATCGTCCCCCGGAAGCTGATCCAAGAGGTTTCGGAGCGTGTCGATTTCGAGGGCGAGGTGATCGTCCCGCTCGACGAATCTTCCGTGCGGGAGGCGGCCGCCGCATTTCGCGATTCGGGCGTCGAGGCCATCGCGGTGAGCCTTTTGTGGTCGGTGCGCAATGACCAGCACGAACAACGAGTGCTGGAGATTCTGAAGGAGGAACTGCCCGACATCTTCATCACGACCGCGTCGGGGCTCTCGACCAGGGTGGGAGAGTTGGAGCGCACCATGTCGAGCGTGATCAACGGATATATCGGTCCATTGATGCGGCGCTACATCGACGGGATCGAGACGGGCGCGAGAGACAACGGATATGAGGGAAGGGTCCTGTACGCGCAGTGCGCAGGCGGCGCGATCACCGCCGACGAAGCTCGGGAGGCGCCGATCCGCACGCTCCATTCAGGTCCGGTCAGCGGCACGCTCGGGGCCGCGTACCTCGCGGAGCGCATCGGACGTAGCAACCTGATCGTGACCGACATGGGCGGCACTTCCTTCGACGTCAGCATCGTCCACGACTCGAAGCCCGACATCCGCGAGGTATCGACCTTGGAGCGTTTCGAGGTTGCGCTACCGATGGTGCACATCGACACTGTGGGAGCCGGCGGCGGCAGCGTCGCCTGGGTCGACGATGCGGGCGGGCTGCAGGTTGGTCCGCGCAGCGCCACCGCCTACCCGGGGCCCGCCTGTTACGGACGCGGTGGAACCGAGCCGACGGTGACCGACGCGGATGTCGTCCTCGGTGTCATCGATCCCGACAATTTCCTCCACGGAGCCATGCGACTCGATCGCGCAAAGGCGGAGGAGGCAGTCGCCGGGATCGCCGAGCGACTAGGGCTCGGTGTACTCGAGACCGCGGCCGGGATCAGTCGGATAGTCGACGCCAACATGGCTGATCTGGTGCGCCGCATGAGCGTAATGAGGGGGTTGGACCCGCGCGAATTTGTGATGTTCGCCTACGGCGGCATGGGTCCCGTCCACGCTGCGGCAGTGGCCCGCGACGTCGGCGTAGACCGGGTGGTCGTGCCGCTGGTCCATGCCGCTCCCGTCTGGTCCGCCTTCGGAGCGGCGATCGCCAAGGTGACACACGTTCATCAGCGTTGGGAGAACGTCGCCGCGCCGCTGCAAGCGGATCGCGTCGTGGCGGCGTTCGACGAGCTCGAACGATCGGCACGCGGCCAACTGCTTGAGGAGGGCTTCGCCGCGGATCGCGTGGAGCTGCACCGTTCCGTCCGGATGAAGTACCTCGCCCAGGCCTTCGACCTTGAGGTGCCGGTCGCGGCCGACGAGCTCAGCAGGCGTGAGGTCGGGAAGATCGAGCAGCGCTTCCATCGACTGTACGCCGAGCTCCATGGCGAGGGCGCCGGATATCGTGAGGGAGGAGCGCAGATCACGGCCTTC
>Ga0081455_10003047_pt1 | contig 19515 bp, 22 predicted proteins | sample TabmetS3T2R1_FD_70207 | JGI IMG/M metagenome (GOLD analysis project Ga0081455, IMG submission 70207) | Tabebuia heterophylla rhizosphere microbial communities from the University of Puerto Rico - S3T2R1 | ecosystem: Host-associated > Plants > Roots > Rhizosphere ... | reverse complement strand
CGTCCGGGCTGTCGATGTCGGGCCACAACGGCGAGGCGGGGGCCGCCTCGAGCACGGCGCAGACGAGACGCTCCACGGCTTGCTCGGCGTCGGTCAGCGCCGCGAGCGGCGGCCGCACCGTCCGGGCCGCGGCCCGGGCCGCGCGCAGCCCGGCGGCGAGGCCCGGAAAGACCCGCGCGATCACGTGATCCAGTGCGGACGCCGCCGCGATCGCGTAAAGGTCTCGCTGAGCCCGCGGGGCGTCGTGCGGGTGCGCGGCGGCAAACCCGTGGGCCAGACGCGTGGCCTGCTCCACCGCGAGGAGGCGGTACCACTCGACGGGCTCCGGCTGCCCGGGCCCCGCGCCGAGCGCGCGCGGCAGCCAGACGTGCCGGCCATCGGTGGCGGGCAGGGCGCCGGCGAGCGCGAGGTGGCGCGGGGCCCGGCCGAGCAGCCGCGCGAGCCACGTCGGTGGCGGCTCCGGATCGGCGGGCAGGATCCGGATGCGCTCGCCATAGAGCGCTCCCAGGAGCAGCTCGAGCCGCGGCCGCACCGGCTCGAGCGCCAGGCGCGGGGCCTCCGCGGGCGGTCGCACGCGCCACCAGAGATCGCGCGCGCCGGCCACCGCGACCCGGGCACCCTCGATGAGCAGGCCCTCCGGCTCGCCCATGGGCTCCGCTACAGCAGCGCGGCGATCACGTCCTGCGCCGCGGCGAGCAGGTCGGGGTCGTCGGTCAGCGGCGCGGCGATGGCGACGCGGCAGGCCTCGCGCGGCGCCACCCCGCTCGCGACGAGCCGCGCCGCGGACACGAGCAGCCGGGTGCTCGGCACCTCCGGCAGTCCACGGTCCCGGAGCGTGCGGAGCCGGGCGGCCAGCGCCACCAGGTCGGCGGCCTGGTGGTGGCTCACCCCGCCCTCGTGCACCACGATGGCGATCTCGCGCTCCCGCGGCGGCACCGTGAACTCGAGCGCGACGAAGCGCTGCCGCGTGCTCGGCTTCAGGTCCTTCAGCAGGTGCTGATACCCGGGATTGTAGGAGACGATGAGCTGAAAGCCCGGAGCCGCCGGCACGATCTCGCCGGTCTTGTCGATGGGGAGCACGCGACGGTCGTCGGTCAACGGATGGATGACGACGATCGTGTCCTGCCGCGCCTCCACCACCTCGTCGAGGTAGCAGAGCGCCCCCGCCCGGACCGCGCGGGTGAGCGGACCGTCCTGCCACACGGTCTCGCTGGCCTGGACGAGGTAGCGGCCCACCAGGTCGCTCGCGGACAGATCGTCGTGACAGGCCACGGTCACCAGCGGCCGGCCGAGGCGCCACGCCATGTGCTCGACGAAGCGCGTCTTGCCGCAGCCGGTCGGGCCCTTGAGCATGACCGGCAGTCGCCGATCGTGACAGGCCGCGAAGATCGCGACCTCATCGCCCGCCGGCAGATAGAACGGCTCTTCCGCCGGCGGAGGCCTCACGCCGTTCGTCGCCGCGGGCCCAGGCGACGCGCTCGGCCGGGCGGGACTCATCAGGGCGTCAGGCGGTCGGACGGGCCGCGGCGAGCCGCTCCCCGGGAAGCGCCGCGACCGGCCGCCCGGCCAGGAAGAAGAAGTCCCAGAGGTACAAGGCCACGCCGACGATGAAGAGGGCCGCGGTGGCCACCAGCATGAGGATGTGCACCTGGAGCTTGAGCTGGGTTTCCAGGTAGCCGATCCCGAGGATCCGCTCGAGATACGTCTGGGTGATCCCGGCGGTCGCGAAGGCCATGGTCATGCCGAACATGCCGGCGACCTGCAGCCAGAAGGCCCAGAATCCGCAGGCCGTCTCGCGCGAATCCTCGCTGCGCCCGGTCAGGCCAGGCAGGGCGTACGTGATCATGCCGAGCACGATCATCACGTAGGCCCCGAAAAAGGCCATGTGCCCGTGCATCGCGGTGATCATGGTGCCGTGCGTCCATTTGTTCACCGCCGGCCAGGTATGGGCCAGGCCGAGGATGCCCGCGCCCAGCGCCGAGAAGATCGCACTCCCGATGGTCCAGTGCATGGCCATCCGGTTCGGGTGGGCGAGGCCGGAGCGCCGCATCGCGTAGTAGGCGTACATCGCCATGGCCAGGAACGACAACGGCTCGAGCGCGCTGAAGAACCCGCCGACCGGGAGCCAGTACCGCGGCACCCCGATCCAGTAGTAGTGGTGCGCGGTGCCGAGGATGCCGGAGATGAAGGTGAGCCCGACGATGACGTACAGCCACTTCTCCAGCACCTCGCGGTCCACGCCGGAGAGCCGGATGAGCAGGTAGGCGAGCAGAGCGCCCTGGATCATCTCCCAGACGCCTTCGACCCACAGGTGCACCGTCCACCAGCGATAGAAGATGCTCAGCGTGTAGTTGTCCCACTCGAAGAGGGCGGGCAGATAGAGCAGGGCGGTGGTGGCCAGGCCCGCCACCAGCACGCCCTCGGTGGTGGTGAGGCGGCCACCCGCGCGGATGGTCATGCCGAGGTTGTAGAGGAACAGCAGCATGACGAGGACGATGACGATCTTGAGCGGGAACGGCTGCTCCAGGAGCTTGTTCCCGGCCGTCCAGCGGAAGACGTATCCGACCACCGCGGTCACACCCATCGCGGTCCAGAGCCCGAGCTGCACGTAGGCCAGCCGGGGGCTGTAGAGCTCGACGCGCGACTCCTCGGGAACCACGTAGTACGCCGCGCCCATGAAGCCGGTCAACACCCACACCAGGAGCAGGTTGGTGTGGATGACCTTGACCACGTCGAAGGGCAGCACCTCCAGCAGGGGATCGGGGCCGAGGTACTTGGCGGCGGCGAGCAGACCGAAGGCGACCTGCAGGCCGAAGAGGAGCAAGGCCACGACGAAGTACGGATACGCGACGCGCTGGCTGGTGTACCGCATCGTCCGAGACCCCCTACTTGAGCGTGAGCAGATAGGCCACGATCTGATCCACCTGCTCGGGCTTGAGGCTCTGCGCGTAGTCGCCCGGCATGAGCGAGTGGCCCCCGGCCGAGAAGGTCGGCCCGGCCAGGACATAGGCATTGGGATCCAGGATCGACTCGCGGATGTAGCCGGCCGGGTCCTTCGCGCGGCCATGGTAGTCGCTGCTCCGAATCCGCGTCGCGGCCGTCGCGCCGATGCCGGCCAGGCTCGGCCCCACCACGTTCACGTTGGGGGAGATGGAGTGACAGGCGAAGCACCCCGGCGGCGTCGCGTTGAACGTGGTGCGGCCCAGCTCGATCGGGTCGTTGGAGGCGGCGGTGGGCGCGGGGGCGCCCACGAGCGCGCCGGGTATCGCGCTGCCCTTCACCAGGATCGGACGCGGCGGCCAGCCCTGCGTGTCGATCTTGCTCACCCAGCCGAGGAACGCGATGACCGCGGTGATGTCCTGATCGGAGAGGTTCAGGGTCGGCATCAGCCGGCCATCGCGCTCCTCCGAGTAGAAGCGCGAGGGATCCTTCAGGAACTCCCGCAGGTAGCCGGCGCCTCGCTGCGCGGTGATCTGGGTGAGGTCGGGCGCGTAGTAGGCGCCCTCCCCCAGGAGCGTGTGGCAGTTGATGCAGTTGTTCCGGTGCCAGACGTCCTTGCCCTCGATCACGGTGGCGTCGATGGCGGCGGCGTTGGTCAGCGCCGGGATCTTCCGGTGGCTATCGACGGTGAGGACCAGGAAGATCAGCGTGCTGAGGGCGGTGCCCACCACGAAGAACGCGCGCGCGGCCCGCTTGCTCATGACCGGTTGCGCCGGCCCAGGCGGCGGGCGCGGTGCACGGTGTAGCCCGCGGCGAGGCCGAATGCGCCCAGGCCGCACACCGCCGCCGTCGCGGCCAGCGTGTCGGCGAGCACGCCCAGGCCGAAGCGCGCGACGAGGAGTGCCGAGCTCGCCGACAGCGCGGCCACCGCGATCAGGACGAGCAGAGCGCTCGTCATACGCGGATCCGGTCGAAGTTCGAGACGGCGATCCAGCCGGTGTAGACCAGCGCCGCCGCCATGACCAGCAGGACGACCCAGGCCAGTGTCCTCGCCAGGGGCCATGTCCCTTCGTGTGGAGCCGCCATGGAAGTCTCCCCTGCCGCCGAAAGCGCGATATCACCTGGCCGGGCAGCGTAACGGACCAGGCCACGCGAAGTATATGACCTCGGACCCGGAGCGACAATCTTCCCGGGCCAACGTTCCGGCTGTCGCCGGCGTTCCCCATCTGTGGCACGGCCGCCCCACCCGTTCCTAAGGCGCGCCGCCCAATTCCATGATCTGGCTACCGGGCGCGCGTGGCACTGTCCTTGCGGAATGCGTCTCGGGCAGGAGGAAGCGACATGATGCGGACTCTTCGCGCCGGCCTGATGCTGATCGCCCTGCTGACCACAGCGGCGGCCCCTTCCACGGCGGACCAGCCGGGGAGCGCCGTGCCGGACCAGACCCTGCGCGTCCGTATCGTCGACGGCTCCGCGGTGCTGTGGCGGACTTCGGCGGGGCTCCAGACCATGCTGGGACGGCCGGTACGCAGTCGGCCGGTGCCGCCGGGCGACTTCCGCTTGCCCGAGGGTGGGATATGGCGCGAGTACCGAGGCCAGGGGGCGCGGATCGACGTCGACTTCGAGCAGGATCTCAGTACCACCGTGATGATCGAGTTCGCCGACCGCCCGAGCGCTCCTCGGACCTACGAGGAAGCGCTCGAAGCGGTCAATCTCCCGTACGATCCACGGCCCGATTTCGCGACGCGGGCCAGCCAGGAGTGGCACGTCCGGGGCGTCTATGTGCGGGTCGTCGCGTCGCCGCCAGGACTCGAACGGATCGACCGCATCATCCTGAGCGTCCATCCGCTTCCGTGATGCTCGGCTGATCCGACAGTCGTGGTGCCCGCACGCTATCCGGCCGGGGTGAGCGTGGGCACGCGACGGCGGTAGCTGGAGGGCGTCGTCCCGGTCCACCGCCTGAAGGCGCGGTTGAACGCGCTCACCTCGGAGTAGCCGAGCAGGTAGGCGATCTCGGCCGGCGTGTGGGTCGGGTCGGCCACATAGGTGAGCGCGAAGCGGCGGCGGGTATCGTCGACCAGCCCCTTGAAGTCGAGGCCCTGCTCCTTCAGGCGCCGCTGCAGCGTCCGGGTGCTCATGGTCACCTTGTGGGCCACGTCGTCGAGCCGCGGGTCGCCCTCGCGGATCGCATCGCCGATGGCCTGCCGCAGTGAGGACAGCGTGCGGTCCTCCCGCGGCATCTCGCGCACCATGCGATCGAGGTAGCGCCGCAGGATCGGATAGAGCCGCTCGTCGGCGGCCGGCACCTCCCGGTCGATGAACGCGCGCTCCAGCACGATGGTATTGGGCGCGGCGCCGAAGGTGAGCGGCGCTCCGAAGATGCGCACGTGCTCGGCGGTGTGGGCCGGCGCCGGATGCGCGAACTGGATCTCCTGGGGGCACCACCGACTGCCCGCCATGAGACGGAGCGTGTTGAGCGCCACCACCGTGCTGTACTCGGTGTGCTGCCGCAGGTCGTCCACCGCCAGGTCGACCAGCGCATGTCGGAGATAGCCCCGGGTCGCGTCGTAGGTGAAGGTGATCCGCCCCGCCTCGTTGTGGACCTTCAGGTAGCGCACCGCGTTTTCGAACGCGGCCGCCATGGTGGGCGAGTTCAGGACGACGTAGGCCAGCGGGCCGATGTTCTTCGGCTGGAAGCGCTCGCCGAAGTGCAGCCCGAAGCAGTCGTCGCCCGTTTGCCGTGCCGCCTCGTGGAGGATGCGGGCGAAGTCGGCGCACGGCAGGAACCCGTTGGGATCGGTCACGGTCGAGCGATCCAGGCCGACCGCGTGCAGGACCTGGTCCGGGTCTCCCCGCGCGGCGCTGATGGCCTCGATGAGTCCGGTTGCCGCATTGAGCGAGATCATGGGCGTGCGCACGGGCTCGGCTCCTCCTCGACTCGATTCGCGCGCGGGCGCCGGCGTCGGCGGTTCCCGCGTGCCGGGGCCCAGAGTGCGGCGGGGCGAGGGCTCCCGCCATGGGACCAAAGTCCTACAGCGGCCGGAGCCGGTGCATCGGCTCCCTCGCGGGCCCCGAAGTTGCGCCCATGCGGGTTCCGGGCTAGGGTTTGGCGTGTTCGACCCGGTCCCGTCCCCGCGCCGCCGCCGGCGGCCGCCCCGCTGAGGCCATGTTGCCGATCTTCACCGCGGCCGAGATGCGCGCCCTGGACGAGCGCGCCATCCGCGAGCTGGGCATCGCCGGCCCGCGCCTCATGGAAGCCGCCGGCTCCGGCGCGGCGGCCCTCATCGCGCGGTGGCACGCGCCGGTGCACGGCAGGACCGTCGTCGTCGTGTGCGGCAAGGGCAACAACGGCGGCGACGGCTTCGTGGTGGCCCGCCGGCTGCGGGGGCGGGGCGCCGCGGTGCGCGTGTTCCTGATCGGCCGGCGCGCCGACGTTCGCGGGGACGCGGCGGCCGCGCTCGCGCGCTGGCGCGGGCGTACCGAGGAGGTCGCGACGGAGGCCGATCTGGAGCGCCTGGCCGCCGCCCTCGAGGACGCGGAGGTGGTGGTGGACGCGCTGCTGGGCACCGGCCTCACCGGCCCGGCCCGCGGCCCGGTCGCCGCGGCCATCGAGGCGATCGATCGCGCGGGCCGGGCCGGCGCCGCCGTCGTCTCGCTCGATCTGCCCTCGGGCCTCGATTCCGATCGGGGCGCGCTGCTGGGCGCCACGGTGACCGCCGGCCGCACCATCACCTTCGCGGGGCTCAAGCGGGGCCTGCTCCTGCACCCGGCCGCGGTCCACGCCGGCGCGGTGGACGTCGTGGACATCGGCGTGCCCGCCGACGAGGTGCGACGCTCGGTGCGCACGTGGCGTCTCGAGGCGTCCGACGCGCGCGCGCTCTTCCCGCCGCGCGCGGCCGACGCGCACAAGGGGCGCTTCGGCCATCTGCTCGTGATCGCGGCGTCGCTCGGCAAGACCGGCGCGGCGGCGCTGGCGGGGCGCGCCGCGCTCCGCAGCGGCGTCGGCCTCTGCACGATCGCTCTGCCGGCCTCGCAGCAGCCCATCGTCGCCGCGCAGGCGCCCGAGTACATGACCGAGGCGCTGCCCGAGACACCGGCGCAGAGCCTCTCGCTCGCGGGGCGCGACCGCCTGCTCGAGCTGGCGCACGGCATGGACGCGGTCGCGCTCGGTCCGGGGCTCGGGCGCGATCCCGAGACGGAGGAGCTGGCCCGCGCGCTGATCCGCGAGCTGGATCGCCCGATGGTGGTGGACGCCGACGCGCTGACCGCGCTCGCCGGCCACCTGGACGGGCTGCGCCACGCGGCGGGGCCGCGGGCGCTGACGCCGCATCCCGGGGAGATGGCGCGCATGCTGGGGTCGAGCATCGACGCGGTGCAGGCCGACCGGATCGAAGTGGCGCGCGCCTTCGCGCGCGAGCATCGCGTCGCGCTGGCGCTGAAGGGGGCGGGGACCGTCATCGCGGGGCCGGACGGCCAGGTGGCCCTCAACCCCACCGGCAACCCCGGCATGGCAAAGGGGGGCTCGGGTGACGCGCTCACCGGCATCGTGGGCGCGCTGCTCGCGCGGGCCGTCGACGCCACCGTCGCGCTGCAGGCCGGCTGCTACCTGCACGGCCTGGCCGGCGATGTCGCCGCGCGCGAGCGGGGCGAGCACGCGATGATCCCGAGCGATCTGATCGAGAGCCTGCCGGCCGCCCTCCGCGAGCTCACGGGCCGATCGCGATGAGTCGGATCGAGGCCCACGTCTCGCGCAGCCCCGAGGAGACCCGGACGATCGGCGAGCGCCTGGGAGCCCGCCTCTCGGCGGGGGCCGTCGTCGCGTGCACCGGCGAGCTCGGGGCCGGCAAGACGTGCTTCCTGCAGGGTCTCGCGCGCGGGCTCGGCGTGACCGGCGACGTGACGAGCCCGACCTTCGTGCTGGTCAACCAGTATCGCGGGCGCCTGCCGGTCTACCACCTCGACGCCTATCGCACCGGCAGCCTCACCGAGCTGGTGGACCTGGGGCTCGAGGAGATGCTCCACGGCGACGGCGTCACCGTGATCGAGTGGGCCGACAAGCTGCTGCCGCTCTTGCCCGCGCGGACGATCCACGTCCATGTGAGCGGCCTCGGCGACGAGCCGCGCGAGATTCGCATCGAAGAGCCCGTATCGGATTCGACGCGTTGACCGCGGCCCCGCCCGCGTGCTACCCGAGGCCCATGACCGCGTCCGCGGGCGGGATCGGGCAATGGCCGGCCGAGGACCGGCCCCGCGAGCGCCTCTACCACAAGGGCGCGGAGTCCCTGGCCGACGCGGAGCTGCTCGCCATCCAGCTGGGCAGCGGGCTCGCCGGCCGCAGCGCCATGGACATGGCGCGCGACCTGCTCACGCGCTACGGCTCGCTCTCCGAGCTGGCGGGGCGCGGCGTCGCCGAGCTGGGTGCCATCCGCGGGGTGGGGCCGGTGAAGGCGGTGCGCCTGGCCGCGGTCTTCGAGATCACGCGCCGCCTCCGGTCGCGCAACGGCCACGCGCGCGTCGTGCTGAGCAGCCCGGAGCAGGTCTTCGCGCGCTACGGGCCGCTGATGGAGGACTTGAAGAAGGAGGTGTTCCGGGTGGCGCTGCTCGACGCCCAGAACGGCCTGCTGCGCGACGTCGTCATCTCGGAGGGTACGCTGTCGGCCAGCCTGGTCCACCCGCGCGAGGTCTTCAAGCCGGCCATCCTGGAGTCGGCCATGTCGATCATCCTGGTGCACAACCACCCGAGCGGCGATCCGACTCCGAGCCGCGAGGACCTGCGCCTGACCCGCCAGCTCGTCGACTGCTCCGAGCTGCTCGACCTGCGCATCCACGACCACGTCATCATCGGCCGGGAGCGTTTCATCAGCCTGGCCCAGCGGGGCGGGCTCTCCGGGCCGCGCGAGGCGTGAGGCGGCCGAGCTAGCCCTTCGCCAGCTTCTCGACCTCTTTCTTCGACAGGCTCTGGATCCGCGCCAACAGGCCCTTCACTTTCCGCTCGGAGGCGTGATCCGCCAGGATCAGCTTCTTCGACTTGGTTCCGGTCACGATGTAGGCGACCCAGTCGTCGAGGCTCGGCGTGCCCCGCCACGCCACCGTGAGCCCGCTGAGCCGCATGCGTCTCCTGCCTTCGACCTTTGCCAGTGGCTTCCGGCTGGCCTCCATGCTGATGTTCTCCTCGTGACTGTGGGCACCGTGCGGGACGACGAGTGCGCGAGGCGATCAGTGCCCGACCACCTTAAGAACGCGCGTGAGTGCTGTCAAGGCTTGTTTCGCCGGAAGAAGGCTCGACCATGCGAGCGGTGTCGCGTGATGAATCAGACGAGGAAGCGGCCTGCCCGATGTGCCCACTGATTTGCCGCTCGATGGCCACGCACAGGCTGCGCTCTCGACGGCCGCCAGGGCTATCGCTGGTCCCGGGCCAGCGCGTCGAGGATGCGGCGCGCCAGCAGCGGGCCGCGCGTGATGAAGCCGGTGAAGATCCCGCACGCGGTGGCCCCGGCCGCCAGCGCGGCGCGCGCCTTCTCGGGGCTGTCGATGCCGCCGGTGGCGATCAGCCCGAGGCGATCCCCGAAGCGCGCGCGCACCCGGCGGACGTTCTCCAGCGTCGTCTCGAACAGAGCGGGCCCCGACAGGCCGCCCACCGTCTGGGACAGGCGCGGCTCCTCGACGCGGCGGGTGTTGCCGTAGTTCACGATCGTGATGCCGGCATCGAGCGCGGCCGGGATCGTGATCTCCTCGTTGGTCTCCTGGAAGTCGGGCGAGATCTTCACGATGAGCGGCTTCGCGGTGGCGGCCCGGACCGCGCGGAACACGTCCTTCAGCTCGTGCGGCCGCGTGGACCAGCCGTAGACGAGCTTCGTGTTGGGCGAGGAGATGTTGAGCTCGACGAGATCGCCGAACTCCTGCAGCCCCTCAACCACGCGCACGTAGTCCTCCGCCGATTCGCCCGCCGCGGCCACGATCAGCGGGACCCGGTGCGGCAGGCCGGCCAGCGCCGCGCGATAGGCCGCGAGGCCAGGGTTCTTGAACCCGTTGCAGTTGACCAGCCCCGGCCCCTCCGCGGTGTGGATGCGGACGAGATTCGGCGCGGGGTGTCCCGGACGCGGGCCGGGCGTGATGCTCTTGGCGGTCACCGCGCCCCAGCCCAGCCCCATCGCCCGCCGCAGGATCGCCACGTCGTAGTACATCGACGAGAGGATGAGCGGATTCGGCAGGCGCACGCCGCCCAGCGTGATCGCCAGCCGCGGGTCGTCGTTTCGGAAGACGCGGAGGTGATCCAGCGGCAGGTGACGCAGCCCCCACTGGCCGATCGCGATCGAGACCCGCTCGGGCAGCCGCGCCAGCAGGGAGCGGTAGAGCGCGTCGTACAGGCGATCGAGGGCTGAGACCATGGCGTGATCGGGCGACATGATATCCTACGAGGCATGCCGCAGGACAGCACGCGTCGACTGCTGAGAGAGTTCGGCGTCGCGGTGACGACGTTCGAGGATGCGGTCGAGGGCGGTCATCTCGAGACCGCGCGCAAGGCGGAGGAGACGCTGCGCGAGAACCTGAAGGAATTGATCGGGCTCGTGGAGCGCCTCTCCGAGCAGGCCGCGAAGCTCTGACGTCCGCGCCGCGCCGGGTCGTCTCGCTCATTCCGAGCATCACCGAGATCCTGTTCGCCATCGGGGCCGGGGACCAGGTCGTCGGCTGCACCATCTACTGCACCGAGCCGCCCGAGGGGGTGGCCACCAAGACCCGGGTCGGCGGCGAGAAGAACCCGCGCCTCGACGTGATCCGTGACCTCGACGCCGACCTCGTCATCGCCAACGTGGAGGAGAACGTCCGCGAGCACGTCGAGACCCTGCGCGGCTGGGGGATCCCGGTGCACGTGACGTATCCGCGCTCGGTGGCCGACGGCATCCGGCTGGTGGGCGAGCTGGGCGACCTCCTGGAGGCGGGGCCGCGGGCGCGGGAGATGGAGGCCGCGCTCCGCGCCCAGTACGATCGGGTGCGCGCCGCCGCGGCCGGGCGGCCCTCGCGACGCGTGTTCTGCCCGATCTGGCGTCGGCCCTACATGACCATCAACCGCGATACCTACATCCACGACATGCTGGCGGTCGCGGGCGGGCGCAACGTGTTCGCCGACGCGGAGAGGCGCTATCCGGAGGTGACGCTCGAGCAGGTGGCGGCCGCGGACGTGGAGGTCATCCTGCTCCCCGACGAGCCGTATCGCTTCCGTCGCGCCCACCAGGCCGACTTCGCCTCGTACCCCGACATGCCGGCGGTGCGGGACGGACGCCTCCACCTGGTGGACGGCAAGCTGCTGTCCTGGTACGGCCCGCGGATCGCGGAGGCCCTGCGGGTGCTGCCCCCGCTGTTCGGCTAGCGGCGGCGCTTGCGCGACTTCTTCGCGGCCTTCGCTCGCGCCGGCTTGCGGGCGGGCGCGCTGCCGCCGCCGACCTCGAGGATCATCTCGATCTCGACCGGGATGCCCGCGGGCAGCGAGCCCATCCCGACCGCGGAGCGGGCGTGGCGGCCGTTCTCGCCGAAGACCTCCACCATCAGATCGGAGAAGCCGTTGATGACCTTCGGCTGCTCGCCGAAGCCCTCGACCGCGTTGACCATGCCCAGCACCTTCACCACGCGCTTCACCCGGTCGAGGCTGCCCAGGATCGAGCGTGCCGAGCCCAGCAGATTGAGCCCGACGTCGCGCGCGACCTTGTAGGCGTCCTCGGTGGACAGGTCGCGTCCCACCTTGCCGCGGGCGCTCGGGTTGCCCTCGATGCGGATCGGCCCGTGGCCGGAGAGGAAGAGCAGGTTCCCTACGCGCACGCCGGGCACGTAGTTGCCCATCGGCTTGGGCGGGCTGGGAAGGGTGATGCCGAGCTCCTTGATCCTGGCTTCTGCGCCCATGGGCGTCTCCTCGTTGGAAGGGGCGGCTAGGCGGCGGACGGCGTGGTGCCGAGGAAGAAGAAGGCAGGGCCGTCGTCGTCGGAGCGCCAGACGATGGCCTCCACCTCCACCGGCGTACCCCCCGGCGGCTCGAGCCGCAGGAGCGCGGGCTGGCCGACTTCCAGCCGGCCCGACGGCAGCGGATGGTGCAGGCTCACCTTGGCGCCGAGCGCGCTCAGGTTCAGCATCTGCAGGTGCAGGAGCCGATCGCCGGTCTGCACGGTCACCGGCCAGGTGGTCGTCACGCGTGCGTGCCGGCGGTGCTCCGCCGGCCGCGGGCCGGGAATCTGATGGGGGTCGCGCACGAGCGCAAGTGTCCCACCCCGGCCCCGCGGCTCACAAGGGTTTTTTGCCGACACCGACCGTGTCAGAATGCAGACGGCCGCCGGCCACATCATGAGCCCAGTCGCGACTCCCTCCGCCGCCGCCACGCTGGTGCTGCTGCGCGATCGAGGGGCGGGGCCGGCTGAGATCCTGCTGGTCCAGCGGCACGGCCGCAGCAAGTTTGCCGCCGGCGACTACGTCTTCGCGGGCGGCAAGGTGGAGGCCGACGACATTCCCGACGACGTCGAGGCCTTCTGCCGAGGGCTCACCGGTGCTGAGGCCAGCGACCGGCTCGGCGGCGACCTGACGCCGCGGCAGGCCCTGGGCTACTGGGTGGGGGCGATCCGGGAGGCCTTCGAGGAGGCAGGGATCCTGCTGGCCTACGACCGCACGGGGCAGTTCGTGCAGCTCACCGGCGGCAGCCGCGACCGCTTCGCGGCGTATCGCGCGGCCTGCCAGTCGTCCAACCCGGCCTTCTTCACCATGCTGCGGGCCGAGGCGCTGACGCTGGCCACCGACCGGCTCACCTATTTCGCCCACTGGATCACGCCCGAGGAGCAACCGCTGCGCTTCGACACCCGCTTCTTCGCCGCGGAGGCGCCGCCGGGACAGGAGGCGGAGGTGGACGGCCACGAGATCGTGGCCGGGCGCTGGCTCACCGCGGCCGAGGCCTTCGAGGCCCTGGGGCGCCAGGAGATCACCCTGCGCTTGCCGACGATCAAGAACCTCGAGCTGCTGAAGGACGCGGGAACGCGCACCGCGGATGTGCTGAATGGGCTCCGTGGCCGCGCCGTGCCGACCATCCGGCCCCGCGTGCTCCAGGTGGACGGCAAGCCGTTGGCGGTGCTCCCCGGGGACCCCCGCTGGTACTAGGGGCCGGGGTGAATCCAGTCTCGCAAGAGGAGGTCATGCGGTGAGCGATCAGATCGCGGCCCGGCTCCCGGCGGAGGACGTCGAGCCTCAGAAGGCCTGGACGCGTGACACCATTTCGCCGGACCGATGGATGATCGCGGTGCCCCCGGCCTGCGTGGACGAGCTTGACGAGGTGGTGGCCGCGCTGCGCGCGTCGCCGCGTCCGGTCGAACGCCTCGCTCCGGCGGATTTCTCCCTGCGGGCCTGCGGAGCGCTCATGGCCCAGGTGCGCGCCAGGCTCCAGACCGACACCGGCCTGGCGGTGGTGGACCGCTTCCCGGTGGAGCGGTACCGCACGGAGGAGAATCGCGCCATCGGCTGGCTGCTCGCCGCGATGCTGGGGCAGGTCGTCGCACAGAAGGTCGACGGCACGCGGCTCTACGACGTCCGGGACACCGGCCAGGCCCCGGGCTACGGGGTGCGCCGCTCGGTCACCAACCTGGACCAGCCCTTCCACACCGACGGCGGCTGGCTCTGGAAGGCGCCTGCGTTCGTCGGCCTGTTCTGCCTCGAGTCGGCGCTCGAGGGCGGCCTGAGCCGCTTCGTGAGCCTCGTCACCGCCCACAATGCCCTGCGGCGGACCCGTCCCGACTTGCTCCGGCGCCTGTATCGGCCGTTCGCGTGGGACCGCCAGGGCGAGCACCCGGCGGACGCCCCGCGGGTGAGCCACCGGCCCGTGTTCGAGTACGACGGCACGCTGGCCGCGCGCTACTACGAGGACTACATCGTCAACGGCTACCGGCTGGCCGCAGCCGACCTGGACGACGACGGCCGCGAGGCTCTCGCCGCCTTGCGGGCGCTGGTCGACGATGAGGCCAGCTGGGTCGAGTTCCGCATCGAGAAGGGTCAGCTCCAGTACCTCCACAACCGCCAGTTCGCCCACAGCCGCACCGCCTTCCGGGACGCGACCGCGCCGGGCCAGGGGCGGGGCCGCCACATGCTCCGTCTCTGGAATCGCGACGAGGGCACCTGGCATCTCGACGGTCGCCCCGCCGCGTAGTCGCCGGCCCTTGACAAGCTGCGGCTGCGCACCGTATCCGTCTGTGTGCTGACGTCGAGCTCGGTTTGGTTGATGGCCAAACAGAAACGCGGAATCCTACGGGAACTCGTCGGAGGGCGATGCCAGAGCCAGCGAAGTCGGATCCATCGATGAAGCGGAAGCACCCCTCCCGATCGGGAAGCCGCGCTTCCCGGTACGACGGAGCCCCCGACCTCGTCGTCCACAACGCGCGGATCCACGTGGTGGACGCCGAAGGCTCGACCGTGGAAGCGCTGGCCATCAAGCAGGAGCGGATCGTCGCGATCGGCAGCGGAGCCGAGATTCGACGTCTGGCCTCGCCGAGCACGCGTCACGTCGATCTCGGCGGACGGACGGTGATTCCCGGGTTCATCGACGGCCATCCCCACCTGGATACCGTGGCCGTCAAGCTCACGCGCCCCTCGTTCGAGGGCGCGAAGTCCATCGACGACGTCCTGGACGTCGTCGGGAAGGCGGTGGCGCAGCGAGCGCCCGGCGAGCGTATCGTGTGCAACCCGCTCGCCGAGGAGCCCGACGTCTTCCGGATGCCGGGCGCACTGCGCGAAGGGCGCTGGCCGACGCGACACGATCTCGATCGGGTGGCCCCGCAGCACCCGGTGGTCATCCCGTCGCCGATTCTCGTCGCCCCCGGGGTCGCCATCGCGAACACCGCGGCCCTCGCCGGAGCCGCGATCGGGCGGGAGACGGCGGCGCCCGAGGGCGTGGAGATCGATCGCGATGAGCGCGGGGAGCCGACGGGCGTCTTCCGCGATTTCACCTTCCCGAAGCGGGTCGAGCGCGCGTTCTTTCCCTGGATCTTCGACCTGAGCGACGACGAGCTGGCCCGGGCTCTACGGGCCGGTGTGCGGGCCTTCAACGCGGCCGGCGTCACCGCGATCTACGAGGGGCACGGCTTGCCCCCCGGCCCCCAGCGGGCCTACCGGCGCCTGTGGGACGAGCGGGCGTTGACGGTGCGGACCTACTTCGTCATCCAGTTCCCGCCGGCGCTGTTCGACGATCCGGACGGCGCGGATGCCTTCATCGCCCAGGCCTCCCGCTACGCGGGGGGGCCGGGCTTCGGCGATGACACGCTCCGGTTCGGAGGGCTCGGGTTCTCCTTCGATAGCGCTTCGGCGATCGGCGCCTCCCTGATGCGGGAGCCGTACGTCGGCGCGCGCGGCGTGCCCTGGACCGGCGTGCAGCACACCTCCGACGCGAAGTTCCGCGACGTGCTCGGGAAGGTGGCCCGCGCCGGGCTCCGCGCCCAGGTGCAGGCCGCGGGCGGGGCGGCGATCGACAAGGTCCTCGCGATGTACGAGGAGATCGACACGGACGTCCCGCTCCTGGGCAAGCGCTGGGTGATCGAGCACTGCCAGTTCCCGAGCGCGGAGAACATGGCGACGTGCCGGCGGCTCGGGGTGATCCCGACCAGCACGACCAATTTCCTCTGGCTGCACGGCTCCATCTACGTGCGCTGCTTCGGGCGGGAGCTGGCGGAGGCCGCGGTGCCGTTCAAGGCCTGGCTCGACGCGGGAGTCCCGGTCGTCCAGTCCACGGATGGGCGGCCCCATCGGCCTCTGTTCGCATACTGGCAATCGCTCGCCCGGCGTGATGGGCTGACCGGTGAGGTCCTGGGCACGGCCGGCCAGAAGCTGTCGCGCCTGGAGGCGCTCCGGCTCTACACCGCGCACGGGGCCTCGGTCGCGTTCTGGGAAGACCGCCTCGGCTCGCTCGAGCCCGGGAAGCTGGCCGATCTGGTGGTGCTGTCCGACGACATCATGACGATCGATGAGGACCGGCTTCCGGAGACCCGCGTGCTGGCCACGCTCGTCGGAGGGCGCCCGGTCCACGACACGGGGCTCTTCGGTGGAGCGGCCGACGCACCACGGACAGGAGGCTGACAATGATGAGAGGCGGGAAGGGACTGCTCGCGCTCACGCTGCTGGGCGTCGTCACGGGCGGCGGGATGGCCGGGGCAGACGAGCCGGCGAAGATCCGGCTGATCGTGCTCCCGGGGTCGCAATGGTATGCCGTCGAGGCGATGAAGCGCGGCGGCTTCTTCGAGAAGCACAAGCTCGAGATCGAGCGCAAGGACGTCGCCTCCGTGCCGGCCATCTACACCGCGCTCCGGGCGAACGCGGGCGACATCGCCTTCGCCGGCTGGGTGTCCAACCTCCAGTATCGGGCCCAGGGCCTCGACTTCCTCAACGTCTTTCCGCTCACCGAGTTCCACAACGACATCCTGGTGCGCGCCGACTCGCCGATCAAGCAGATGAGCGAGCTCAAGGGCAAGCGCGTCGGCATCTACGGCGGCCCGGCCGGGACGACGACCGCGATGTTCAAGGTGCAGGTCAGCAAGTTCTTCGGGATCGACGCCGAGCAGGACATCAAGCTGCACTTCGGCGCCTCCCCGCTGCTCGGCGGCCTCCTCGAGAAGGGGGAGGTCGACGCGATCATGGTCACCGACCCGGTGACGACGAAGCTGCTCCAGAGCGGGAAGTTCCGGTCCATCGGCAACCTCAACGACATCCACCGCGAGCGGACCGGCGAGGGCCTCCTGATGCTGACCATCACGACGCGCGACGAGTTCGCCCGCAAGCACCCCGAGACCGTGAAGGCGTTCCTGCGGGCGTATGTCGAGGCGATGGGATACCTGCGCGGGAACGCCGCGCTCTGGCAGGAGCTCGCCCGCGCGAGCGGGGTCGAGTCGAAGGAAGGCGCCGAGATGCTCCGCTCGCGCCTCGAGAAGAACTACCTGACCGGATGGGACGACAAGTACATCGCCAAGCAGCTCGACTTCGCGCGGGAGATCCAGAGCCTGCTGGGCAAGAAGTACCTGCCCGAGGTCCCGGCCGACGGCCTCACGCTCACGTACTCGCCCTGAGCGCGATGCCGGTTCGCCTGCTCTCGGCCGCCGCGCTCCTGCTGACCTGGGGCCTGGCCTCACTCGTGGTGCCGGGCGACGCGGTCCCCAGCCCGGCGCGGACCGCCGCGATGATGTGGGAGAACCTCGCCAGCGGCGAGGTCGTCGGTCACGTGGCCGCCACCCTGAACCGCGTGCTCTGGGCCTTCGTGGTGTCCATGGGGCTCGGGATCGCGGTGGGCATGGCCATGGGCTTCTCGGCCCGCGCCGAGGGCGCGCTGAACGTGTGGGTGATGGTCGCCCTCACCGTGCCCGGCCTCTGCTACGCCATCGTCGCGTTCCTCTGGATCGGGCTCAACGACGTGGCCGCCGTCGTGGCGGTGGCGGTCACCGCCTTTCCGTCCATCGCCCTCACGATCTGGGAGGGCGTGAAGGGAGTCGACAACCGCCTCGTCGATATGGCCCGGGCCTTCGGCGCCCGGCCGCGGCGGCGTCTTGGCAAGGTGGTCGTTCCCCAGCTGCTGCCGTACATCATGGCCGCGGCCCGGTACGGGCTCGGCATCATCTGGAAGATCACCGTGCTCGTGGAGCTGCTGGGCCTGTCGAGCGGTGTCGGCTACATGCTGCACTACTGGTTCCAGCTGAACAACATGGCCCAGGTGTTCGCGTGGACGGTCTTCTTCACCATCGTGATGCTGTTCCTCGAGCTCGGGGTGCTCAAGCGCGTGGAGCGGTACCTGTTCGCCTGGCGCCCCGAGGCGCGAGTCTGAGATGACCGCGAAGATCGCGCTGCACCGACTGCAGAAGGTGTTCGGGGCCGGCACGTCCCGTGAGGTGACCGCCCTCGAGGAGGTGACGTTCGCGGTCGCGCCCGGAGAGTTCGTCTGCCTGCTCGGTCCCTCCGGGTGCGGGAAATCGACGATCCTGAACATCGTCGCCGGGCTCGAGCGCCGCTTCGGCGGCACGGTGCTCCTCGACGGCGCGCCCCTCGCGGACCACCGCGACGGACCGCGGCCGGTCGGCTACGTGTTTCAGGAGCCCCGCCTCCTGCCGTGGCTCACCGTCGAGCAGAACGTGCACTTCGGCCTCGGGTGCCAGAACATCGCGCGAGCCACGTGGCGGGAGCGGACCGACCGGGTGCTGCGGATGGTGGGGCTCGACGAGTTCCGCCATCTGTATGCCCATCAGCTCTCCGGCGGGATGCAGCAGCGCACCGCCATCGCCCGGGCCCTGGCGATCGATCCCGAGGTGCTCCTGATGGACGAGCCGTTCTCGAGCCTCGACGAGTTCACCGCGAGAGACCTCCGGAAGCAGCTCCTCGGCATCTGGGTGGAGACGGGCAAGACGATCCTGTTCGTGACCCACAACAGCTTCGAGGCCACGTTCCTCGCGGATCGCATCCTGCTCATGAGCCGCCGGCCGGGGCGCATCTTCGACGAGATCGCGATCACGCTGTCCCGGCCGCGGCAGTACGACGATCCGGACGTGTTCGAGGTGAACCGCATGGTCGTGGGGAAGTTCTTCAAGGGCATCGACCAGGAGTGACGGGCAGGAACGCGTCGCTCAGACGCCGAGCCCGCGATGGGGTCTCACCAGCGGCAGGACCAGCGCGGCGGCGAGCACGCCCTGAGCGAGCGCGGCGACCGCCATGCCCCGATAGCCTCCGCCGCCGATGGCCGCGGCGCCGACCGCCGAGCCGATCACGAGCCCGCTCTGGTTGGTGAGCGCGATGAGGCCGAACATCGCCCCGCGCTCGCGGGGGGCCAGCTCGGAGCCGTAGGCGAGGAAGGCGGGCCGGCTGGCCGCGTTGCACAGGGTCAGCAGCACCGCGAGCGCGACGACCGGCACGAACGGCAATCCCCCGCCGAAGAGCGTCAGGCCGAGCCCGGCGCTGATCACCTGCGCCACCACGAAGATCACCGGCTTCGGGAACCGGTCGCCCAGGCGGCCGCCCAGCACGTTGCCGGCGATCGCACCGATCGCGATCAGGACCAGCACCGGGGCGACGCCGACCGCGCTCAGCTGGAAGCTCAGCATGACAAAGGCGGGCAGGTAGATCGCGATCATGCCGAAGAGCGAGCGCTCCGCCAGGTTCGCGCCGAGCAGGTTCAGCAGCCGCGGCACGTCGCGGACGGCCCGGAACGTGGCCAGCACGCTGGTGCCGGTGGCCATGGGCGGGATGCGGGGGAACCAGCGACCGAGGCCGGCCGCGAGCAGCAGCATGGTGATGCCAATGGCCACGAAGGCCCAGCGCCAGCCGAGCGCGCCGCCCACCGCGCTCATGAGCGGCACGCCGCCGAGGGCCGCGAAGCTGAAGCCCATGTTGAACCAGCCCATCGCGCGGGCGCGCCGCTCGCTCGGGAACAGGTCGCCCACCGACGCCATCAGGCTGGTCGGGGCCAGTGAGCCGAGCAGCCCCGCCGCGAAGCGGACGACCGCCAGCGCGAGGAAGCCGGGCGCGAGCGCGGCCGCGAAGCTCAGCAGCGCCACGCTCACGAACGCGATCACGATCATCGGCTTGCGT